>ERZ724508.469-NODE-469-length-28910-cov-5.772934_pt1 | contig 28910 bp, 18 predicted proteins | sample MGYA00376041_ERZ724508 | MGnify/ENA primary metagenome ERZ724508 (study PRJEB28724, sample SAMN07190887) | wastewater metagenome | isolation source: effluent of sewage treatment plant in Hong Hong | place: USA: Christiansburg, Virginia | collected 2016-03-01 ...
AAAAAAGAATTAAATACATAGTTATATGATTATTGAACCAAGAATCCGTGGATTTATCTGTTTAACTTCTCACCCTAAAGGATGTGAGCAAAATGTTATAAACCAGATTGATTATGTTAAATCTAAAGGTAAAATAAACGGACCGAAAAAAGTATTGGTTATCGGTGCTTCCACTGGGTTTGGCTTGGCTTCTAGAATTACAAGTGCATTTGGTTCGGATGCTGCAACAGTAGGGGTATTTTTTGAAAAACCCGCACAAGAAGGAAAGCCAGCATCTCCAGGTTGGTATAATTCTGTTGCATTTCAAGATCAAGCTAAAAAAGCAGGCTTGTATGCAAAAAGTATCAATGGCGATGCTTTTTCAAATGAAATAAAACAAAAAACCATTGATTTAATTAAAGCGGAATTAGGTCAGGTTGATTTAGTTATATATAGCCTAGCATCTCCCGTTAGGACCAATCCCAATACAGGCGTAACTCACAGGTCTGTACTTAAGCCTATCGGCGGTTCTTATAGTAATAAAACAGTAGATTTCCATACCGGAAAAGTATCAACAATTTCTATTGAACCTGCAGTAGATGATGATGTTGCAAACACGGTTGCTGTTATGGGCGGCGAAGATTGGAGTATGTGGATGGATGCCTTGCTAGAAGCAGGTGTATTGGCTAAAGGTATAAAGACGGTTGCGTATTCTTATATCGGACCCTCAATTACAGAAGCTGTTTACCGAAAAGGTACAATTGGACAAGCTAAAGACCATCTTGAAGCAACAGCATTTACAATCACAGATAAGCTAAAATCAATTGATGGCAACGCATTTGTTTCTGTAAATAAAGCATTAGTAACACAAGCAAGTTCTGCAATTCCTGTTATACCTCTGTATATTTCACTATTGTATAAAGTAATGAAAGCGGAAGGTGTTCACGAAGGGTGTATTGAACAAATTCAACGCTTATTCGCAGAACGCCTGTACATAGGAAAATCGATTCCTACAGATGAAAAAGGGCGTATCCGAATAGATGATTTGGAAATGTTGGAAAACGTGCAGTCACAAGTTGCAAAGCTATGGCCAGAAGTTACAACCGAATCCATTTCTCAGATCGGTGATTTAGATGGGTATAGAGCTGATTTTATGAATTTGTTCGGTTTTGAAGTAGACAAAATTGATTATAAGGCAGATGTTAATGAAAATGTAACCATCGAAGGGTTGGTTTAAAAATAAAATAGAAGTGAAACAAGAAAGGATTGTAGCAATACAATCCTTTCTTGTTTCACTAAATAAAAGTATTTAGAAATTAGATTGAATTATTTATAATTTTAAATAGATATAAATTATAAACTAACACTTATCTATCATTAAAGCATCTGTATATTTGAACAACGAATAAGTAATAATTAAATGGGACAAACATTAAATAAATTAAAGTACGTCGTTATATGCTTAGCTATAGCATTTGTAATGTTATCCTATTATGCATATCAGATTTTCTTTACAGCGAATTTTGCAAATAAAATTGATGACAAACCATATACATTGTATGTACGTTCAGGAGCAACGTTTCAAGATGTATTGGACACACTAGATTTACATAAAGTATACGAGGATAAAATGTCATTCGCATTTATTTCTAAAATACTCAGCTACCAAGATCATGTGAAACCTGGTAGATACATAATACCACCATCTGCTACAAATTTACAAGTAGTTCGAAAACTAAGAAGCGGTGCTCAAGATCCAATAAAAATAACCTTTAATAATATTCGATTAAAGTCAGAGTTTATTGATCGTATTGGTAGTAAATTTTCATTTGGATCCGACACCTTATCTCGGTTACTAAATAATCAGAAAACATGCAATAAATTTGGTTTTGATACTACTACGATCCTTACGATGTTTTTGCCCAATACCTATGAATTTTATTGGTCGATTTCTGCAGAAGATTTCATGGATCGAATGAAAGAGGAATATAAAGCGTTTTGGACTCAAGAAAGAAAAGAGTTGGCGAGTAAAGCAGGATTGACACCCATTCAGGCAAGTATATTAGCATCTATTGTGGATGCAGAAACCAACCAAGCTACTGAAAAGTCAACGGTGGCAGGTGTTTATATCAATAGATTAAATATTAATATGCCACTACAAGCAGACCCAACTGTTAAGTTTGCCTTGGGTGATTTCGCAATCAAACGAATCAATCATGAGTTGATTGATGCTGCAGGAAATTCACCTTATAATACGTATCGCGTATTAGGTTTACCACCTGGCCCTATTAACATGCCTTCAATAACTACGATTGATAACGTTTTGAATTATGAATCGCACGATTATTTATTTTTCGTTGCCGATCCTAGCAAACCAGGATACCATATTTTCAATACCGATTATAGATCACATGTCAATCAAGCCAATACATATCGTAAAAGTTTAAATAAACGCAACATTCATTAAATATAAATAATGATAGAGCATCAAGTTCAAGTTCGTGTTCGATATTCCGAAACAGACCAAATGGCGTATGTGTATTATGGAAATTATGCCAGCTATTTTGAAGTAGCACGAGTAGAGACGTTTAGGCACATCGGGTTTTCCTATAAAGAAATGGAAGCTGAAGGTATATTGATGCCTGTATTAGAATTAAAAACGAAATATTTAAAACCAGCAAAATACGATGATCTATTAACTGTAAAGGTTATAATTAAGGAAAAGCCTGGAATTCGAATTAAATTTGAATATGAAGTTTATAATGAAGCAAATGCATTACTAACAATTGCTGAAACTACATTAGTTTTTATAAATGCTAAAACAGGAAGACCTATACTTCCGCCTGAAGTTTTCACATCTTTTTTTGAAAAATATTATTTGAATGATTCGAAAAATTAAGACCCATTTTATTTCGCACCCGTTAACAAAATCAGTAACGCATAAACTATCCCAAATTAAAGTAGGGAATAGAAAGGTATCTTTTCTAGTATTTATTAAAATACTATTTAAGAAGTTGAATAATGACGATGTAATCGTTCGTGCGAAAAGTATAACCTATGATTTCTTCCTTTCCATTTTTCCCGGAATTATATTCTTGTTTACCTTAATACCTTACATACCCATACCAAATTTGGATACACAAATACTTACTGCATTAGCAGATTTTTTGCCCTTAAGTATATTTTCCTCGGTCGAATCAACATTAACGGATATTATTGCAATTCCAAGGAAAGGCTTATTGTCATTTGGTTTTATATTTGCATTTTATGCTGCAAATAATGGGATAATCTCACTAATCAACACCTTTAATCATTGCTATACTACACATGACAAACGAAGTTTTTTTAAAAAACTAATTGTGAGTACCAGTATCTTATTTCTGTTGTTTTTAGTAGTAGTAGGGGGGAGTGTACTTTCTTGGTTTTTAAAAATTGTGTATACAACTATTGAACATGGATTTGATGTAACTAGTTTTCAATTGTATTTCCTTTCAGCATTAAGATTATTTGTGTTGTTTTTTTTAATAATAATGAGCATTTCTGTTATTTATTTTATTGCTCCATCTGTGAAAAAACGTTGGAATTTCTTTTCAATAGGTTCTGTCACCGCATCTATCCTGTGTTTTTTGTTTACACTAGGGTTTGGATATTATATAGAACATTTTAACTCGTACAATAAATTGTATGGGTCTATCGGCGCTTTAATAGGTTTTTTATTGCTTATTTTTGTTAATATATTGATGTTACTAGTCGGATTTCAGATAAATGCATCCATTAATCTTGCTCAGACAACTGAGTAGAATATATTATTTTGAAAACCTATATTTTGAATATATACTTTACTAGAATATTATTATGTGTAAAATTCTTTATATCAGTATAATATAAATTAGCTTGGGATAATCAGAAATTTAAATTTATAAACATAAAGTATAATTATTTTCCTTTTTGGGTTACTTTTTCTTATTTTAGCATATTAGTACATAGAAATGCTTCAACTAATTATTGCTAATTTAATATTACAAACCCCAAAAGTATGATTAAGATATTTAATCTTAAATTTGTTGTCTTTTTAATGGCTTTATTGTACGCTTCCGTACTTTCAGCACAAATAAATTCAACAACAGCTGTTGTGCCATTTGGTGCAAACCCAAGCTATGGTAATGGAATTATGCCCGATGCAGGAACCTTGCCTTCTGGCGGTACCTATGGCAAATCACAAGATGCTGCAGATGCATACAATGAATGGAAAAGTAATTATACAGAAGCTTGTGGTGCAGGTCAATATCGTGTAAAATTTGACGAACCGAATCGTACAGTATCAGAAGGTATTGGATATGGGATGCAATTAGCTGCTTATGCTGCTGATAAAACATTATTTGATGGTTTGTATACTTATTGGAAAAACTTCAAGTCACCTGCTTCCTCTGGAAAGAATGGTAAATTGATGAACTGGAGAATTGATGGTTGTTCAGGAGTAAGTGGTACAGGTAGTGCTGCCGATGCAGACGTAGATGCAGCATGGGCATTATTAATTGCCGAAAATCAATGGCCCACAGCAACAACTCCATTTGATTACGCTTCTGAAGCAACGAATATGTTGTATTCAATAAAAGAATTAGAATTAAATTCTTCTGGTCAATTAATCAACGGAGATGGTTGGGGTTTTGGAGACAATTGCCGTAACCCGAGTTACCAATCTCCTGCATATTACAGATTTTTTAAAACATCAAACTCAGCATATGCTTCTGATTGGAATAATGCTATTAATGGGGCATATACGTTAATCAATGCAAATGCAGATGGTTCAACGGGCTTGATTTCAGATTGGTCAAATCCAAGCGGAAATAGAAATACATGTAACCCAGGTGGTCTTGGATATGCAGCAACAGACGGTTATGGATACGATGCTTGTCGTAACCCTTGGAGAATGGCACAAGATGTTATTTGGAATAACGATGCACAAGCAAAAGCTATTTGTACAAAATTAGCAGCATATATTAATTCAAAAGGTGCAGGTGGTGTTGGTGGTCCTCTATATCAAAATGGAGGAAACTATTCAGGATTTTCTCACAATGCAACATTCGTTTCTACATTTGCTATGGCAGTAATGGGTTCAACCAATCAAACGTTGATGAATGCCATGTATGTGCAAACTAAAAACACGAAAGATGTTATTAAAAACTCAACTCTTTCTGGGTATTTTGGTAATACATTACGTTGTGTTTCTTTGTTTATGATGACTGGTAACTATTGGAAACCTGGCACATCTTCTCTACAAGAAATAAATGTACGTAATGGTGTATTTAGTATTGAATCAGCATCAACATATGATTTCCAAAACCAACAAATAGCGCCTACTGGTACAGGTAAAGCAGTAACATTTACCATTGAAAATTTAGGCTTTGCAACATTGAATTTAACAGGTACTCCCAAAGTAACCGTTTCTGGTACAGACGCAACTATGTTTACAGTAACTACACAACCAAGTGTGGGGAATTTAACATTAGCTGCAACAACAACCTTTGTTGTAACATTCAATCCTACATCTCTAGGCACCAAAACTGCAAAGTTGACTATTGCGAGTAATGACCCTGATGAAAATCCATATACTATTAATGTAACAGGTATAGGAACCGCAAATGCTACAGCACCTAAAATGACGGTGTATGACACAATCAATATTTTAACATCTAATTCCAATTTCCCTTTAGGTACATTTACCTCTGGTGCAGCTGGTTATAAAATACTCAAAATTACAAATACAGGTGATGCGCCATTAACAATTAGTGGAGCGGTTTTTTCTATTCCTGTATTTTCTTTATTAGCAACAACATTACCAAAAGTAATAGCAATTGGACAAACTGGGTACTTAAGTGTTGGTTTTAATGCTCCTGCAACAGCTGGTATTAGCAATGGTACAATTACATTAACGACTACCGATCCAAATGCGCCATCTTTTATATTAAATCTAACGGCAACTTCAGCGGCTTGTTCTGCAAATCCATTGAATAGAATTTTATTGGATTACGATGGAAACATAAATCTTAAAAATGCATTTGCTCCGAAAGGTACATTTTCTCAATCGGCTTTAAATCCAAGTGTATCAGGTCTTAATTTAAGCCCTAAAGTTGCGAGTTATGTTCGTCCACTTCCAACAACAGCACCTGTTTGGGATGGTAAATACGACATCATTCGTTATTACAATTGCGGAACGGTGGGTACTTCTTATGTATCCTTTAACATGACGGCTGCAAATCCAACCATACAAATATCGTTTTTCTCTCCTGCAGTTGGGGTGCCAATTACATTGTCTCCTCAGAAACCAGATGGTGCAGATTGGGCTCCAATACTTTCAGATTATTCGAGCAATATTACTGTAACAACAACCAAAGCCAATCAGTGGGAAGTTCTAACATTTGATATGAGTAAAATCATTTCACCTACAAACTTAACAGCTGACATCAAATGTTTGGATATTCAAGTGGATCCATTGTTAGCATATGCAGGTTCTAAACCAGCAGTTGAAGATCGTACATTCTACATCGATGATATTAAGTATGGTGTTAACCCATGTACAAGCGATTTGTCTGGTATCCTTCAAGATTTTGATACGCACAACAACGTATCATTGGATTATGCTGTATCTTCTCTTTCAGCTCCAATTGCCAATCCTGTTTCTGGTGGATTAAATACCTCAGCTAATGTTGGTCTATTTACTAAAACAATCAATGCAGCAACGTATGATGATGGTTTTAGATATGATGGTTGCGGAAATAAAATTGATCTGTCGACCAAAAAGTATATCAGTATGTTGGTATATTCTCCAGTAGCAAATGCGTCAATTGGTATCAATGCAAAAGTTCCAGATGGACCTGATGCGGATACATATCCAGATGATGCGGCATCATCAACACAACTTACAGTATTTGCAAATAAGTGGCACAGGATTTATTTTGATTTATCTGCAGTTTCAACAGCCAATCTTCCAAATGTATTTGCGATAGATATTAATTTTGACCCTACAGATCTGTCTGGTGTTTCAGCACCCAATAACAAGTTTTACTTTGATGACATTCGTCTTGAATCTGCGCTTCCATGTGTAACAGGCATCGCGGCTACAGATATTATGAATGACTTTGAAGACAATCGTTTCTTAAACATTGCATTCCCTGGTGCTACCCCAGTTCTGCCTGCAGTTACATATTTCAACACTGTTACAGCTAATCCAAGCGCTGTTGCTCCAAATACAAGTGCAGTAGTAGGTAAATTCCTTAGAGGGACAGCTGCAACAGGAACGTCTTTCCGTTTTGCAGGCTGCCAAAGTAAAATTGATTTAACCGCTGGTCACAACATTATCGAAATAAAAGTATATTCTCCAAACGCGAATGTACCAGTAGTAATGTCGCTTAAGAATGCAGCCGGTGTATCATTAGCGGATGTAACCGATACGGTTAAACTAGCAAACAAGTGGACTACCTTACGTTATGACTTTACAAAATTATTGAATTCTAACACAGTAGCCAATATTGATATTGTTGTAGATCCGAATGCTATTTACTCTGGTGCTTCGTCTACTGCAGCTGCTAGAACATATCATTTTGATGATTTAAGATATGCACTTCCATCTCCGGAAATTAATATTCAAGCATTAACTACTCCAGCAGTTACGGATATACCTTCCAAAAATGCATTTAATATGGGTGCTGCATCCGTTGGTGATAGTACACTAATGGATTTCAATATTCAAAATAACGGTTTACAAACATTAACATTGACAGGTACCGGTATTGCATCGGTAGTTGTTGCTGGTGCTAATGCAGCAGATTTCATCGTTACTGCATCTCCATCATTCAGTACTTCAATTGGTGCATTTGGTGCAACGGGCTTTACAGTCAAATTCAAACCGACTACATCTGGTCCACGTTCAGCATCCATAACAATTAAAAGTAACGATGCAGATGAAGCAACCTATGTAATCTACTTAACTGGTACTGCTACAGCTTCTATCATTAAAGTGTTAGATGGTGCTACAGCTCTATCTCCTATAATTGTTACAGCCAATACTACTCCAATACTAATAGGAACCTCAGCAATAGGTGTAAATTCTACACCTGCATATACCATGAGTGTTAAAAATACAGGTGTTGCGCCATTGAAAATTACTTCGGTAACGGCATCAACGGGCTTTACAGTTACAGCACTTACTCCAACAGGGGATATTGCATTCGGTGCAATTGCAACATTCACTATAGTTGGTAAGCCTGCAGTAGCTGGTCCAAATGCAGGAACAATAACAATAGTTTCAAATGATCCACTAACACCTTCATATGTAGTGAATATTACTGTAACAGGAGCAGCACCAATAATTTCGGTAAAAGATGCTACACCAGCACTTGTTTTAACGAACAACACAACACCAGTTAATGTTGGTTCTGCAGCAGTAGGTTCTCCTGCTACAGCATATACATTTACAATCGCTAACACTGGAGCTGCCCCATTAACGGTTACTTCAATAACAGGCTCTACGGGTTTTGCTGCTTCAGTGATTACACCAACTGGTGCAATTGCTGCAACAACCGGAACGGCAACATTTACAGTAATAGGTACTCCAGCAGCTTCTGGGGTAAATACAGGAACAATTACAATTCTAACAAACGATCCTGTAACACCTTCTTATAAAGTAAATGTTACTGTAACAGGTGCAGTACCAGTCATAACAGTGAAAGATGCTACACCAGCAGTTGTTATAAATAACAATACAGCCGCTGTTAATGTTGGTTCTTCTGCTGTAGGGGCACCTGCAACTGCATATACCTTTACAATCGGTAACACGGGTTTAGGAGCATTAACGGTTACTTCAATAACTGGCTCAACAGGTTTTGTCACTTCTGCGATCATTCCAGTAGGTCCAATTGCTGCAACAACAGGAACAGCAACATTTACAGTAACGGCTACTCCTGCAGCAGCTGGAGTAAATACGGGCACAATTACAATTTTAACGAATGATCCTGCAACACCTTCTTATAAAGTGAATGTTACTGTTACAGGTACAGTACCAACTCTAGTGGTTAAAAATGGCACAACGCCAGTTATAAGTCCAACGACTCCAATATCCATAGGTACTGCAACGGTAAATTCTGCTGCTCCTGCATACACGTCGTTTACAATTAACAATACGGGTCTTGCGCCATTGACACTTACGTCTATCAACGTTACGACTGGTGGTACTATTTATACCTTGTCTGCGCTTCCTACTTTACCGACTACAATAATTGCGGGTGGTACAGCAACGTTTACAGTAACGGGCAAACCTGCCGCTGTTGGTTCAAATCCGGGTACAATCACTATTGTTACAAACGATCCAACAACAGCATTGTTTATATTGAATCTGGATGTTACAGGTATTGCAGCATCAACACCTTCCTTACAAGTGAAAAATGCTGCTGCAATTGTAACAGACAATTCTACGGCTGTATTGGTTGGCTCAGCTCCAGTAGGAACTGCTGCTGCACCATTTACTTCATTCACAATTAACAATACAGGCTCTGCGGCATTATCGCTGAATTCTATTAGTGTGTCTGGAACTGTATTTGCATTAACAAGTCTTCCAACATTCCCTGCATCAATCGCAGCGGGTGCAAATGTAACGTTCACGGTAACAGCTACACCTTCAGTAGCAGGTGCAAATAATGGTATTATCACTATCGAGACAAATGACCCTACAACGGCTTCATTTAGTCTAAATGTAACAGCAACAGGTACCGTTGCTCAATTACAGGCATTCGATGCAACAACACAATTGACAAGCCCAACTGCTCCTATATTAATTGGTTCAGCGCTTACAGGCAGTACAACAAGCCCTGCATACACTACATTGTCAATTAAGAACAATGGAGCAGCAACACTGAATGTTTCTTCAATTGTAGCATCTTCAGGCTTTACCTTAGTAACGTCACCTGCTTCTGTAACATCAATTGCTCCTAATGGCACTGTTACATTTACAGTGACAGCTACACCAGCAGCTGTTGGTGCCAATACAGGAACGATTACAATTGCTTCAAATGATCCGACTACAGCTTCATTTATAATCAATCTAACAGCAACGGGTTTATTATCTCCACAAGTAATGGTGGTTAAAGATGGTACCACTACTTTAGCTACAAGCGCAAGCCCTGCTATATTGGTTGGAACAGCTGTTTCAACCAATTCAGCTGCAGCATATACGTCCTTGACGATTACAAATACAGGAGGGACGGCACTTGGTATTACATCCATTACAGGTTCTGCTGGATTTGCGGTAACAACAACGCCTGCTGCGCCAACTTCTATTGCAGCAAACGGCACACTTACATTAAACGTTATTGCAACACCTGCATCCCTAGGTGCAAATGCTGGAACAATTACAATTGTTTCAGATGATCCTAATGCATTATCATTTGTAATAAATGTGACAGCTACTGGTACAAGTGGACCAACACCTGTTTTGGTTGTGCAAGATGGTACAACACAGATAACAACTAATTCAACTGGGATTTTAGTTGGAACTTCAGCTATTAATACTCCTGCAGCACCATATACAACGTTCACAATTAACAATACTGGTACAGCGGATCTTAATCTAACTTCATTAGCTGTTACTTCTGGTGCAACAGTATTTATGCTGTCTAATCTTCCTACAATGCCAGCGGTAATTGCTGCTGGCGGAAGCGCAACATTTACAGTAACAGCAACGCCATCTGCAGTGGGTACGAATAATTTGGGTACAATAACCATTTCAACAGATGATCCAACAACGGGTTCATTTATATTAAATGTAACCGCTACCGGTAATCCTGCTGCGACATCAGAATTGCAAGTATTGAATGGTACAGACATTGTTTTAACCAACAATGCAGCGATATCCTTGGGTTCAGCAGTTGTAAACAACCCTGGCACACCGTATACCAATTTCTCTATTAAGAACAATGGTACGGCTCCACTTACGTTGAACAACATAACAGGAACTTCTGTATACGTAGTAAGTGCTATTTCTCAAACACTACCTGCAACAATTGCAGCTGGTGCTTCCGTTACGTTCACGGTAACAGGTACTCCAACTGTATCAGGTACGAATGCTAACCCTGGGACAATAATAATTGGAACGACTGATCCTACATCTTCGTTTTCATTAAATGTCAACATGGATGCTACAACGTCTCCAGCGCCTCAGTTACAGGTATTGAATAATGCGACATTGGTTAATACAAATAATGCGGCAATATCCTTGGGATCTTCAGTAATAAATACTGCAGGTACTGCTTACACGGCATTCTCTGTTAAAAATAATGGTAGTGCACCGCTTACATTGAATACAATAACAGGAACATCTGTGTATGTGATTAGTGGTATTTCTCAAACACTACCAACTACTATTGCAGCAGGTTCTTCTGTTACATATACCGTAACAGGTACACCAACAATTGTAGGAACAAATGCGAATCCTGGAACGATTACAATCGGAACTGACGACCCTACAACACCTTCTTTCTCGTTGAATGTAACGATGAGTGCTACCAGTACTCCTTCAGGTATTGTAACGATTCCTGGTGTAACGAATAATGGCCCTGTGATTGCATTAGGAAATGTACCAGTTGGAACTCCAACACCTACTAAAACGTTCACAATCAATAATACAGGTTTATTACCATTAACAATCGAAACAATCGTATCTTCTAATCCAGATTTTGTTGTAACTCAAGTAACACCAAACCCAATACCAGCTGGTGGATCAGGTACATTCACAGTAATTGCTAATCCTTCAGTGGAAGGTTCAAACACGGGTACTATTACAATTCCGAGCAACGATCCAAACAGTCCATTTGTAATCAACGTAGGTGCAACAGGCAAGCCAACACCAACAGGTGCAGTATTGCAAGTGACCGACATGAAAAATCAAGTTGTGGCAAATGGTGGAACAATTAACATAGGCGCTAATGCTGCAAATGTTCCAACCAATCCGTATACATTTATAATTAAGAATGTTGGTACTGTACCGTTGAATATTACAGGTATATCTTCATTAAGTGGATTTAGCATTGTGAAACAAATAGGAAGTACAACAATTGCTCCTGGTGCAACACAAGCATTCCAAGTAGTAGGTGTTCCTAAAAATCCATCTCCTACAACAGGCGCTGTTTTAATTACTAGTGATGATTCAGATACACCATTCCTTATTAATGTGGAAGTAAATATCGGTATACCAACATTGGGTGTTGCTAAAGCATTATCAAGCTCTGCAATTGACTTGTATCCAAACCCTTCTCAAGGAAATACAAATCTAGAATTCAATGGCACATTTGAGAAAGTAAGCGTAACTGTTTACATGGCTGATGGAAGCAAAGTATATACAACTGAATTAGCAACAATGTCAGAGAATTCAGCTGAATTACCATTGCAAGAATTACCAGCAGGTGTATACATCGTTGAAGTGAATACTGCTCAAGGTAAATTGATCAAACGATTCATTAAGAATTAATTTTCTAACATACCAATACCAAAAAAGGCTTTATCTGGAAACAGATAAAGCCTTTTTTATTTTTAAAAGAAATGATATAGGAGAAGTTATATGCACTTTCAAATGACGCTATATTTTTGGCTAAGCTTAAGCGAAGAGGCTTAGTGTAGGTACCCTAGTGTTTTATGCTTATCGATTTTTTATTGTCAAAGTGTTTGACTCGTATTGTATGCCTTAAAGAATTATTACTTAAATAGAGATGTATTTATTAATAACTACAATCAAAAGTATTGGATTGTCAGAACAATCAGGTGGTTTAAATCGTGTAAATAAATCTCAAAAAATCAACTGCAAACCAATGACATTCCCAATAAATTATTCCCATCTAATAAGGTATTTAATTCGGTATGTTGATGTTCATAATTCACCGTAATCCCATAATGTGCACTAAAAAAATAATCGCAAAGTTGATGTGTCAGGTTTCGGAGCCACTCTATTCTTTCGAATGTAATATGTTCTGTTGAATTACTTTTGATAGTAATAATTAAATCGAACTCTCCATCGTGAATTTTATCTCCAATAATAAAATCTTCTCCTAAATATGAATTGCCGAGCGTACGGTTCATATTCATCAGTTGCTGCTGATGAATTAGGTGTTCTTTTATTTCAACACTACAGTCTAAAAGTATTTCCAAATAGTCTTTGGTTTTTTTAAAATCATTCCGGATGTCGTGAATATAAGGAATAAGCCTAATAAATAAATATGCTTTTTCAGCAGTAAATGTGTGTAGTATATCAAAGTAGGGTTTAAATATTCTAATTAAGACAGAAGCTTCTGAATGATTTTCAAAAGCTTCTTCAAAAGAAAAAAGTTCACGGTTTATATTGAAGAATTCTTGTTCAAATGGAAGAAAGAAATCACGGGCGTATTTTTCTTCTTCCCGATGTCTTCTTATCTCATCAATAACTTGTAGGGTATTGTTTTTGGTCTGAGAAGAACTGAATGAGTGAAATATAGATTCAGGTAGAGAATCATAAATACCCTCTCTAGGTGAATCAATGAATACATAATCAACATCGTTAATATTTTTAAAAGTGACATTTTTAACATCTTTCTTATGTGACCTACTTGAAGTACCTGTAGACCTAAGGATAATTTGTTCAGAAAGCACGCCTTTATGCATAAAGGCTGCTGCAATTGTTTCGGGTTTAAAATCTGAATGAATGTCAAATACCGAATTGTTGTAGGAATACTCTAGTTCTTGAAAATCCATATTAGGGTAGTCTATTTTCATTTACCCAATAATACAAGATACCATTTGACTGGAATTGTACATTGGGATTATTTTTCAATTCATAATAGCTATCAAATGATTTTTTTAAATTTGATAGCATCTGATATGTATCTTCTTTCGATATTGATGGGTTTGAAAATAAATTTGAAAGATTAAAATTATCGAACGATTTGCTATAAGAAGTGTAGCCACTTAATTCGAAAAAGAAGTTTTTTAACGATGGATTGTTATACGAATTTTTTGAGATTTCTATGCGTGCATTAAATAAAGCTATCATTGCATTTTGTGTATATGCTTTATTTATTTCATTTGGATTTAATAATAATTGATCTAGTTTTAAATATTTAAAGAAATCAGCGAGTTCATCGTATTCTTTCTGATTTAATAAAAGGGTTTGCTGATAATTTCTTTTAGTACTATGTGGGTTATATGGTTCAATGGAGTATCCCTTAATAAAATAATTGAAATTAATATTTTTACATTCAAGTTCTAAGTTTCTGGGTACTGTACTATACATATTATAATATTTTTCAAAATAAATATTCCTTTTCGTATTAAATACACTTGAACTATTAAATGTCTTATTAATATTCTCCTGAATGGAAGTTGTTTCAAACCTAATTTGATTGAGTAAGCTATCTATTGTTCTTGCCGCATTTTTTTTATCGATTTTACTCCCAGCTGTTGGGAAGGTTATGAATCCTTGCGTATTGGCATTTTCAGGATAATCTAAACAATACATATTTGAGACGCCCGTTTCCAGTGATTTGAAATTGTTTTGATCTGCATTTTCATTATGAGTAATCAATTGAGACTTCGTATATTGAATTGACTTATCTGCATATCGTTTAAGTATTATTTTTGATTGGGTAATAAAATTGGAGTAACCTACGCCAGATGAAGCATATGGTTGGTACATAATTACTCTGGAATGTGTATTTGCTATATCATTAGTTATCTTATCAAATTTTGTTTTGTAAATGTTATCACCCGCAGCATAATCACCTTGAGTACTTATCATAAGCAAAATGTTATTTTCACCAGAATGGTTTGAGAAAAAATTAGACGCACTTGATAGACCATTTAAAATGCCATAAGCAGACGCAGCTTTTTTAAACTGAACATGTTCCTTAATTTCATTAATTAGGATTGGAAGTAGTTCATAATAATTATCTTTCGTGACAACCTGTGTAAAAGAGTTGTCGGCTGTATTGATAAACGAAAATGTAAATGCACCTGCTTTGGGTGTAGAAAAATATGTATCTAAATCTTGAAATGTTTCAATTAAGCCAGTGTAGTATTCTTTAACATCGTTATCAATATTTAATGCAAATACGATGTTCGTGTTTTTAGAATTTTCTGACAGATTGCAAAAGGTGCTGTAATCTATTTTTGAACCACTTAAACTGTATATATATGCACTTGAGTTGTCAAAGGGACTTAAGATAGTGCCTGTTTCAATGGTTTTATACGCAACGTTATTTTTGTTAGTCAGTTCAACATTATATACGGGATGTTTATTTAAAAAAGGGTTATTAATAGAACATGTATTTGTGAGTAAAGGCATCGCAATTTGTGCATTACTTTCAAAATTGATTGCTAAGTTTTTTGTAGGGAATAGATAGGAGTAAATCGTATCTGTATTTTCAGGCTTAAGTACTTCTATGTTTAAGCGTGTGCCCCAATTTTTTATAAAATCAATACTTACCCATCCCAGTATATTTTTTGATCCATTTTTTGTGTTAAATTGGGTATTTTTACCAATCAATACTTTGTCTTTTTCGAATTTATAGACGTAAACAACTTCATTGAAATTTATGGTTGTTACCAACTGATTGTTTTTAAATGCTGGATTGGAATATACTTTTATATCATTGTTCTCCATACTTGAAATTATAGTAGGAAATATATTGGTGCCATTTAATATCGTTACATATTTGTATGCGTTCAATGATTTGCTTTCCAAAAAACATCTCTCATTTAATAATAAATTTGATTTGTTAATCCATCCTACATATTCTATTTTGTCTGGACTTACTATTTTTCCTGTTATAGAAATTAAAGAATAATTATATTTTACAAGTTCAAACATATCGCCAGCAACAGAGATAACAAAGAAACTATCTAAAAACGCTACTTGAGAAGTTATTTTTGTAGATAATTTATCTGAGTAAATAGAATTTTCTGCCTTGTCAGAATAAACAACCCATATTTGATTCGTTTTAGTTACTAAAGAAGAAATAGGAATTGTAGGGTAATGGTAATTACTCGGCAATAGCTCTACTTTTTTAAATTTTGCAAGATTGGGCAATTGAGCATAGCTGATGATCGATTGTATTAACAACAGAATTGAAAATAGTATTTTATACATGTTTTGTAAATAGATTAGAATGTAGTTTAATCGTATTATTTTATAATATTAATTCTTGTTGCGCAGTTTGTTTTTGTATTCATTTCGAGAACTGCAGATTTGATTTGCGTATTTGTATTGATTTGCAAGCCTTGACAGTAACTATAAAAATCAGAAGCTTTATTTCCATTTATGGTTACGGGTATTTTTGAATTGCCGCACAAGTATTTCTTTAATAAAAAATTATAGTTTTTATTAAAGTCGTTTCCATTTGCAATTTCTTTTAACAAAGTTAGGAATTCATCTTCTTTTTCGGATTTACCTCCACCAGCTTTCTCCTTAGGTTTTACTACAATATTTTCCGTGATTTTATATTGCGGTTCAATATGAATGGTGTGCTTTTGAGGTTTGTTAAAATTTAAATTTGTAATTAAATATACTTGATACACGCCAGGTTTATTATAAGAATAAAATGACTCCAATGCTCTTGAATCAATTTTACCCATTCCGTTGAAATGCCATTCACACCAATCAATATTTTTACCTAGGGCTTTGAAATGGATCTTTTGCCCAGTTATACCCGATGCTTCAGCAATAATCTTCACGGTAGAATCAATCTTAGCCTTTTTGATTGCTGGTGCAACATCCACTAAAAAGGTTTGATAGGTATTATTGTTTACTGTTAAACGAACTTTATATTGCCCAGGCTCTTTAAATATATATTGACCCTTAGGCTTCATGTACGTGTCGCCATTTCCAAATTCCCATAATACAGAACGCGCATTTTTAGTGCTATCATTAAAAGAAATAGGAGCGCCTAAGAAAATATGCTTCGGATATAGATTTGCTTGGATTGGATTTTCTTTAAATAATTGTATGCTAATATAGATAAGTCCTGCAAGCAACAAATAAATCCCACAAGTAAGTAGTATTAATTTTTTATTCATGATTATTCTTTATTAGCGCTATTTTCTAAAACTTCTTGTAAGGTTATATTATTCTGATTTTGTTGGAAGCCGATTTCGCAATCATTTAAATTTTTCTTTAGAAAATTTGTATTGTTAATTGTATTCCAAGATGCTTTCTTGTCAAAGTACATCATACTATACAAATTGTTTATTTTCATATAAATTGAAAAAGAAGGATCTTTCTGTTTTTTTTCATATGTTTTTTTTAATTCATTTAATTCTAATACAATGCTACTTTCTAAATAGGATTGTTTGTTTTCTGGATTGTATAAAGCAAGTAAGCGGCTTAAACTATCTATGTGTTTTATATTTATGCTTTGCTCGTATTGGGCAGCATTGATTTCATCAATTTCTTCCATCAGTATGTTTGCACCTCTAATTTGAGATTTGCTGTAATCGTGAAAACATACGTAAATGAAAAGTATGCTAAATGATAACCACAAGATTAAGATGTAGCCAAACTGTACAGCTTTTTCTTCCGTATTTATTTTTAAATGCTTCATTACTTATTTCTATTTCTAAGTTTTAAATTTGCATTATTACACTCCTGTAATTTTTTTTGACTTATATCTTCTTCTAATTTATTCTGCTGTAAAGATTTCTTAGCTTCAATAATTCGTTCAATATCTACGAGGATCTTTTTGTATATTGTAAAATTGAATTTACTATCCATTTCAATTTTTTCAATGTCGATCAAAGATTGCGTCTTCATCTGAATTATTTTAACCTCTAATGCATCGTCATTCGTTACCATGTCTGTGTTCAGCATACTTATGTATGTTTGTATGCTATCTATTCGACTGCTTAGATATGCCGTTTGATTTTTATAATTCTCTACTTCATCTTTTTTTGCTTGAATGATGTTGTTAAAACTGCTTTCGGTAACTAGGGTAAAGGACCAACACAAAACAGTTAGAATTAATAATCCAGTGAAATAGGCGAGGAATACGATGTAAGCAGCGCGTACTTCTTTATAATTTAAAGCTTTCATTAAATAAATAGTATTAGTCTAATATACTCCATCTTTTTTTAGGAGCTTCTTCTTTTATTTGAACCGTTTCTTTTGTAACAACAATATTTTCTTTTCGTTGTCCAATAAAATCTAGTGCATTCATTTTACTCCAAACAGTGTCTGTCATAATTAAAAAGTCAATGCTGCTTTTTATGGAAGCTTGTATATTGTTATGATCATACTTGATTTGACTAGATAGTGCTAATAATTGATCCAATCTTTTTGGGGTTAGTTCTGTCCATTCAAAAAAGTATTTAAATAATTCCTCTCTATCTTCTTCCGCTAAGCATTGATATGTTCTGTATTGAATGCTTGATAATGTTGAAATGCAGTTAATTAATTTTATAGGTGTTGATTCTGGCAATTCATTAAGAAGTATAAAATAAATAGAAGAAATATATGCCGTAGTTTGTTCACATAATATTTGAACATTTTTTGCTATTGCAGAAGGCTTATTTTTTTTATGGATTTTTTGAATAATTTTATAAGATGTCTCATGTAGTTTTTGAATGTAGGATATACATTCTTCATGAAATTGGATTAAGTGCTTATGACTAGAAATGCTTGTGCAAGCTGGAGTATATGTTTTGTCAAAACTTACGATTCCGTTTTCACTTTTCATTCTTCCTATTAAAAAAGAATACGGACCTAATTCATTAATAGAAACTTCTTCAGTAGGTATAATTTCTATTTCATAAGACACCTCTGTAGAGGGATGTCTTGGAGGATTCTCTTCTATAGAGGGTATTCCTATAGGTTTTCTTTTGTAGGGGTTTGCTAAAAGTACTATTTCAAACCAACGCGTTTCAATGGATTTATTACTTGAAACATGTTGATTTTTTTGAATATATTTTGTTAATGCAGGGTCGTTGTTATTATTCTGATTGATTTTTATTTTAAATCCTCCAGAAGTTATTGCGGTGCATTTTTGAAGCGTAATCTTCAATGTGTTTTCTGCGGATTCGCTAACTTGTATTTCTATAGATTCTTCCGATTTATATTCTGGAATGCATAACCCATAATTGAAAGAATTGATATACGTTGATTGATTCGAACGAATTAAATCAACCACATATTTGTTTGTATCGATGAAATGATCTTTGGATATTTTCATCCCATCGATCCAATTGACAGAAAAATGTTCTATTGGAAATTCCATGTTTAATTTTTTTAGTGATTTATAATAGAAACGCGTTTACAAATAATTGTTGTATTGTCATTCGTTAATTGATTCTCTTCAATTGTTTTTTCATGATCAATATATTTTTTTCCTTGTACAAAAGTGGGTTTTATATAAAAGATCCAATTGTCGGCGGTATTGTTCGTTGTATAAGAAATAGGCTTTTCAGCGTATTTGATATTGTGATCGTGAATAAACATTTGAAACCAATCTCCAAATTTAAAATTTAAAGGAGCCTTTGCTTTTACTTTAATATTTTCTTCATTTTCAATTTGTTTGCTAAGTTCTAATTCTAATACAATAATTTTATCTATTGCTTCTGAGGAAAAAATAGAATCATTGTATGCATTATTGTAATTCCAGATTTTAAAAATTTCACTTGGTATATTTAACAGCGCTTTATAAGACCAGTCTATAAACATGGGCAATACAAATGTAAACGTACATGTGCTTGCTACAAGACCGTACTGTAATTCGCCAAAATAATTAAAGAATAAGGAAAATAGAAAAGAACCCATACTAAGTATGATAATGCTAATTAAAACCATAAGTGGCTTTACATAGGGTGAATCTTTCACTATAAAAAAGGATTCGATCTTTTTAAAATAATAATACCCTAAAAACAAGTAGACAATTTGAATCAATGTATAATACAAACCTATAAAATGCACTCCTGTAAATGTGAAAAGACTGGGAATTGCAATCAATAAACTAAATAGGATGCAGCTTATAATTACACTTTTTGTATTTATAAGGTTGTTTTTTTTATTAATTAAAAAGAAAATTACTATCAAAACTATAGCTACAATAGGCAGCAATAGATAGCTTACAAATATGCTTTGCAATTTCATAAAGTTAAATAAATAATACGTATAAATTGTATTTTACCGTGAGTTTGGAGGGAGGAGGAGAACCACGGTGTATATTTTCGAATACAATGTTAGTGAAAAATAAATTACCAAAAGAAGTTTTTATGCTTTATTTCGTTAACATAAGATAATAAATATTCAGTTTGCCGATATTTTATAGTTTAAATAGTTTTGTTTTTAATAAAAATAGTACATTTGATATGTCTCCAATATAATTTGTTTAATAGGCAAATACTACAAGACATGTTTTTATGTTATTACGTGTATTAAAGAACTCGATAAAATGTATTTACACCCTAATTATTTGAATATCACTTCAAATTGTAAAGAAGTCTTTCACATCGCACAGATGTATGCGAAAGAAAACAGAAATGCGAAAGTTGATATTTCGCATATTTTATTGGCTTTAATGCATAATAGCGCAGGTTTAAGAGGTTTTTTAGATTCAATAAGTGTTGATGTACCTTACGTAATTGAATGGGCAGAGATACGAATCGTTGAATATGATAAGTCTGCATTAAATACGCCAGAGGCACTTCCTTTGGACGCCAACGTGCAAGTAGTGCTTGAACAAGCAGACTATCTACGATTAAAGTTTGGATTGGATTTAATTGATAATATTTGTTTGCTTGCAGCTGTCGTAAAGCCTAATTACGGCTATTCTGCCCAACATTTGAAATCATTACCCTTGCGTGAAGCGGATATTTTAAATTCCTTACAACATCTTGCTGGTAACACCATGTTGATTCAACAAGATGAATCTATTTCTGGAGTACTAGCAGATCCAAGTCAAGCCACGAAGGCATCTGGAGCATTGTTAACGTACTGCAAAAGCAAAAATGAATGGGCGCTTGCTGGCAAAATGGATCCAGTTGTTGGCAGAGATAAAGAACTGATGATGATGATCGAAGTTCTGGGCAGACGCAGCAAACCAAATGTATTGTTGCTGGGTGAGCCTGGGGTTGGGAAGTCTGCATTAGTGGATGGCTTTGTCCAAAAAATTATTGCAGGTGAAGTTCCTTCACTTTTGAAAAATGCCATTGTATTTGAATTGGATTTAGGTACACTGCAAGCGGGCGCTTCTTACAAAGGGGAAGTTGAAGATCGCATTAAAAAAATAATTTCAGATTTAAAATCATACGACAAAGCAATTTTATTTATTGATGAGTTACATGCATTGATGGATGGTAAAGGTGCTTTTGGTTCGGGTGTCGCAAATTTGTTGAAACCAGAATTAGCTCGCGGAGAAATTACGGTAATTGGCGCAACGACACAAGCTGAATACCGAAAAATTATAGAGCCGGATGCGGCTTTTAATAGACGCTTTGAAACCATAACGATTCACGAGCCTGATGTATTTACTGCATCTAAAATGATTGAAGGTATTTTACCTAAATATGAATTACATCATGATTTGAAGGTTCAATACCCTGCGATTAAAGGCGCAGTGTTATTGGCTAAGCGTTATGTTAAAGAAAAAAGTTTGCCCGATTCGGCAATAGATTTGTTGGATCGCACGCTTGCAGCTGTTAAGATGATGAACGAAACATCGGTTGCAGAAATAACCGGCATTGAAGCTGAATTAACAATCCTAGAATCCAATACAGATTTAACAGAGGAAGAACTCTTAAGCGAATTGAAATGGTTACACATTGTTTTATTCAATAAGTTGAGTCCTGTTTTGCTGGGTTCTATCGAAGATACGCTTGATGTATCAAAGATGGATCGTGTGAATCACGTGCGTACAGAATTAAAGAAATCCATCGAGAAGCTGCATGCGCAACTCGGCACAATTAAAAATGAAGTTTCGCTACACGATGTAGCTGCAATCATTGCACATAAAACAGGTATTCCAGTTGGGAAGATTCAAACACAAGAACGCGACAAATTACTTTCCATTGAAGGGCACCTTCAAAAACGTGTAATTGGTCAAGATCATGCCATCAAAGTTTTATCAGATACAATTATCGAATCGAGAAGTGGCATACAAAAACAAGGACAACCCATTGGATCGTTCTTTTTTTTAGGACCCACAGGTACGGGTAAAACAGAATTGACAAAAGCGATTGCAGAATTTTTATTCAACGATGAAAAGGCGATGATTCGTTTTGATATGTCTGAATTTAAAGAAGAACATTCTGCTGCGCTTTTATACGGTGCGCCTCCAGGCTACGTTGGATATGAAGAAGGTGGTATGCTTGTAAATAAAATTAGACAAAAACCATACTCGGTTGTTTTGTTTGATGAAATTGAAAAGGCACATCATTCCGTGTTTGATACCTTTTTGCAAATCATGGATGAAGGTACGCTTCACGACAAGCTTGGTAAAGAAGGCGATTTCAGTAATTCCATTATCATCTTTACTTCTAACATCGCAAGCGATTGGGTCGTTGATCAATTCCAAAAAGGCATCCGTCCAACATCTCAAACCCTTATGGATGTAATGGCTAAAAACTTCCGACCAGAATTTCTAGCACGTGTAAGTGAAATTATTCCTTTTGCGCCAATCGCAGAAGAAAACGTTGTACGTATTTTCGATATACAATTAAAATCGCTTTACGAAAGTTTAGCAAAACTAGAAATAGAATTGGTTTTAAGTGATGCAGCCAAAAACAACTTAGCCATGTCTGGCTTTACACCAAAATATGGTGCAAGACAATTGGTAACGGTTATAAGAAGCAGATTAAGAAGACCGATTTCGAAAATGCTTATTTCAGGAGAATTGAAAAAAGGAGAACGTCTCTTTATTGATTTAAAATCGGATGATGAATTGACATTTAATGTAGAGGAGATTATTCCTTCTGCATTGGTAGACGCGGAATAAGATATCTTATCCTTAGTCAGCCGTGGTTGTGCCTTTTCGGCCAACCACCATGTGCGTAAGCACATTCGGCCTACCATAAGTGAAAATAAAAACATCTATTCTTTAAACAGAATAGAAAAACTAAAAATAGAACACAGGTTTAATTAAAATAAAATACTATGTATAACTACGGTATCGGTGGAAATGAAGTTAAAGTAGATGCTTCAGAAGCAATCTCAGATATTGCAAATAACAAAACACTTTTAGTTCAAAAACTTACTGTTGACGATACGTTCCGTCCTGAAATTGTGGAAGGATTGAAAACGGTCGAAGAAGTATTCGAACATTTTAAACCAGAACAATCTGTTGATTTTGAAACAAAGGAAGGATCGGTAAAAAACGAATCGTTTCAATTTGGAAACTTAGGAGATTTTGGCGTTAAAAAGGTTGTCGAAAAAAGTGCCTATTTGAAAGATTTAAATTCAGATATCGAACAATATACCAAGATTGCTAAACAGTTTAAAAGTAATAAAGTGCTGCAGTCGGTAGCTGCAAATCCTGAAATGAATCAAGCACTGATTGATACATTGTCTGCATTACTAGTTGAATTAAAATCTCAAGACTAATTTACATATGTCACTACAAGAAAATAATGTTCAAGCGTCTCAAGAGTTAAAGACTAAAGAACAAGCATCGGCACCACAATTAGAGCAAAGTCTTTCTAAACTTGAAAAGGCTGGTGGATTTGCATTTATCGAAAATGTGATTGATGGCTTAGCGAATATAAACCCACAGCGTAAGGCGCGTAAAAACATTTTCATGTCTGATCCGGAAAAAAAATCCGAACGCAACTTATTACAAAAAAATATTGAAACGTGGTTGGGATTACTAAAGCAACAAAAGACTGCAAGTGAGATTGTGGCGATAAGTGAAAAGAATGCTTCCGAAGCCCAAGTATTATTAAATAAAAATTTAGGCATTGCATTAGATGCCTTCAAAGAATTGGAACAAAGCTATCGTTCTGTTGCTTTGTTTTATAAAAATACAGAATCGGATAAATTGAAAAATGTCAATATCATGAACGCTTCCTTAGAGCAAGTAACGGATCTTGACAATACACGCTATATCGATTACGTAGCAGAAGAGTTAAAAGACAATTACGACAGATTGGATTTACGCGATAATTATTCGCTATTGGTAATACCTGGTTATATGGGAGCCAATAAAGTAGTTGAAAAATGGTCTAAGATAGCGTATGAAAACAAAGTAATGCTGGTAACAGATTTTGCAAATCTTGAAAGTCCGGATGATGTAATGGATATTTTTACAGACGGGAATTTTACTGGCGGAGATGCATTTAAGTCGAATACCATCATGACCTGCAACTGGATTGTTGGTAGAGGTAAGGTGGAGCAAGTAGGTGAAACAGAAGATTTGTTTGTGCCACCATCTTCTGCATTAGCTGGAAAAATGTATTATACCATGATGTCTCAGGTAACCGCAGGTAAAAAACATGGTAGCATCAATGAAGTAGATGCAGTGAGTTTTGATTTGAAAAAAAGTGAAATATCTCATTTAGAAAAAATGGGATTAGTACCTATGGTAAATGAATACGGTAAGGTTATGGCGTTTTCTGCTAAGACTTTATTCAATGGAGATAACCTTGGATTGCAAACGTATTCGGTTGTGCGTGTATTTGATTACATCACAAAAGTATTGTTTGATTTCTTAAATAGAAGAGCGTTCGAAAACTGGACCTCTAAATTGGAAGGTGATCTTCGTAGTCAAATTGTAAAGTTTTTGGATGGCATTCAAGGACCGGACAGATTGATTGAAAAATTTAAAATTTTAAAATTAGAACAAGATCCAAATCAAAAGGATCGCGTTTTGATTGATATACACATCACGCCATATTTTCCTGCTAAAAGTTTTGTAGTGAAACTTGATGGGCAGAAAGGCGATGATGGCACAGAGTGGAACAGCGAATACAAACAATCATAAATTTCTTTCTTTTTCTTAACAATTAAATTTTACAACTATGGCTTTTAGAGCAGAACTAACAATCGGTAGCACAAAATACGACGTATTAAACTGTGCATTTAACATGAGTAGAGATACAGATCCAAAAGGAAGACCTTCATCCAATGTATATGGTGGACGTATTACGTTTGAAATCGAATCTACTTCAGATACGACAATCATAGAAAATATGGTTAATAGTCAATTCAAACCTTTTAGTGGATCCGTTGTTTTCAAAAAAACAGACGAAGATGCTAAAATGAAAGAGTTGAGTTTTGAGAACTCTTACATTGTACATTACTCTGAAGGCATTGATGCTTCTGGAGCAAATCCAATGACAACGAAGTTTACAATATCAGCTGAAACTATTAAGTTAGGTAATGCGGAACACGACAATCGTTGGCCAAAGGCTTAATCTAGTAAAATAAAATACTATTCTGTAGTCGAACTTATGTACGCTGTTTATAATTTATGACGTTCGGCTACAGAATATGTTTTAATATTGTTTTATGATGTTAATTGGAAAAGACAAACTCTAATTTGTACCCATTAAATACCTCCACGATCTGTTGTATACAGCTCATGGAGGTATTGGTATTAAGAAACGGATAATTTCGCTTTAAGCAAAATCATCCAGTGAGATTAAGGGGAACTAACACCATGGTCTGTGACACACAAACCATTTAACAAATTACCACAACGTTTCTGTCTGTGCGTCACAGACAGAGGTGGAGATGTTTAGGGTGTTTCTTCAGACAAGTCGTCGGACTACTCGAAAAAGTGGTCTGACGAATGTGTATATCCAAATTACTTGTTAAGTTGATGGCTATGGTTTGTCACAGACCGAGGTGGACAGGCCGAGGTGGAGCGGGTGGAGACCGAACTTGAGGGCATTCGTGCTCAAAATAAAAAATACATTTCAATTAATAATCCCAGCTATGGAGATTGAATATTATAAATACCCATTGGATTTGAAACGCATTTTTCAACAAAAAAAACTGCAGAAATGTAGTTTGGGGGATGCGATTTCTCAAAATTTACAATTGATTATTTTAAGTCATAATGGGGAGCATCGATACAATCATTCCTTAGGTTGTGAGATTTGGGATTTAGATTTTGATTTGATTTTAAGTTTACGCATTTGGGAAGAGAAGCTTCGAAGTTCCTTACTATATGCCATCGAACGAAATGAAAGAACCCTTGAAAAAGTGGAAGTGTCGGTTGCTGTTTCGGAAGTTGAAAATACATTCAATTCCAATCAATATGTTTCAATCAAACGACAGGTAAATATTCAAGTACATGCTGTCTTGATAGAAACGGGCGAAAAATATTATTTCCAAACAAAATTATTCTTAAGCCCTGTTTCCGCGCAATAAATAAATTATTTTATGTCCAATAGTAACGATGTATATGGGGATCCCAAAGAGCGCATGCTTAAGCATATTGCTATGTTGTGGGGAACCAAAAATATAGATGCCTTAGATCCCTTGGTTCGAATAATGATAGAGGCTTTGTCGGGTGAATTGCGCAAAACCTACAACTCCATTCAGTCTTTTGAAAAGCGTATGTTGGAACGATTCGCTTTATTAATGACACCTGGGGTATTGTCTACACCTTATTGTGCACATGCTATTGCCCAAGCTTTTCCAGTGGAAGCAACTGAAATTCTTCGATCACTTGATCCGTTTTTTTATGCAAAGAAAATGAATAAGGATCAAAAAATACAACAGATACATTTTTCACCCATTGCCGATGTTCGTATTTTTGATGTAGCAATTAAACATCTTGTGATTGGAAATACTGCTTGGACCTTGGATGACCAGCAACAAAAAATGTCGTATACAAATATGCTACATCATTCTCGAAAAAGTAGTTCTATTTGGTTGGGCATACGTGTTAACCCAGAAATTGAAACATTAAAAGGCTTGAGTTTCTTTTTTGAACAAATCAATGCAACATCGAATTATCAAATACGTCAGTTGCTCTCTTCTTCGGAATGGTATATAGCAGATAAAAAAATCAATATGCGCATGGGGCGCATGGGTGAAGAATCTGCAGAAATACCAACGGTGTTTTCTGATATGGAAACCATGAATATTATTGAAAAAGAAATTTCTCATGTATACGATAGTAGTTTCATTTCTATTGCGGATGATACCATTCGACTTAAAGATATTCGTACAGAAAAATATCCCGATGCATTTAAATTATTATTTCTCGATCAAGACTTACAAGAGTTCAACAAAGAATTGGTATGGATCAATATTACCTCCGATTATTTTGTGCATCATAAAAACATGTCGGATATACAAATTAGTTTAAATGTATTTCCTGTATTAAATAGAAGAAGTGTGAATCAAATGTATCGCTTCAAAAACAACTCCAATAACATACCCCTACGTACTGCAGAGAACGAATTTTTCATGTCCATTCATTCTGTAGAAGATGATTTTGCCCGCAAATACAAAGAGATAGCTCTCGTAGAAAATACCGAATGGACGGACCAAAACTATACTGTTCGGAAAGGCGGAATGGAGCGTATGGATGCACGCGATGCAAAAGAGTATTTAGAATTTGTCATTGAGTTGATGCGCGATGAGTCTGCTACTTTTGCAAGTTTTGGAATCGATTCTATAGCTAATAGTTTGAAAGAATTGAATCAGCTAACCGAACAACTTAACCAACGGGTAGCACGCAAAAACGATTATGTAGACACTTCAAGCTATTTAATTTTGGGTAATCCAAAAAATGATCAAACATATTTTATCGATTATTGGACAACCAATAGCATACATGCAAATGGCATACCTGCTGGTTCTATACTTGAAACGTATGCGGGAAGTAAATTTCTAAGTGGTTCTATTTCCTTACGCACTACAACCTTGGGAGGTAAGTTACCACTCAACCCTGCACGGCATATAGATGCCTATAAATATGCAACACTTTCGCACAACAAACTTATAACCGTAGAAGATATTAAAGCCTGCTGCTTGCATGAGATGGGCGACAAGATTGATAGGCATGTGGAAGTGCGCAAAGGGTTGATGGTAAGCCCAGACCCCAAGCAAGGATTGATCCGTTGTGTAGAAGTGCTGCTTACAAAGAAAAATCATACAGACCCAACAACCGAAACCGTAGATTGGGATATAGAATTGGCAAACTTACAATCTAAAATTGAATTACGTTCTGCCTTAAATCTTACCATACATGTGCAAGTATCTTAATCGAAAGAGTGAACAGTGGTCGGTGGTCAGTAAAAATCATCATAAGCTTTTCACCATGGTTTTTCTAGTACCATGATCTGTGACACACAGACCATTTAATTGTTTCGCCATGGTTGCGCCTTTTCGGCCAACCATTCTTAAATACTTCATCCAATAAATCGTTAATTCGCTATGTCCAAAGAAATTTGTTTTGAAATTATCCTCGATGGAAAATCCGTTCCATTTTGTAATTCCATTGTCTTACATCAATCCTTTAATGCGCACCACACATTTGAGGTCGTACTCGATCAAGATACCTTGGGCAAATTAGCTTCGCATGATTTATACGATTACCAAGATTATGTGGGCCGTGATTTATACATAGGTTTTGGCGAAAACGATCCGCACGACAATGAATTTAATGGCATTGTTACTGAAGTAGGTTTGCAGCAAGAAGAAGGCGCTTGGGGTAAGTTGGTATTGAAAGGAAAAAGCCGAACGTGTTTGTTGGATGCAGGTGCCAATTACATGTCTTTTGAAAAAATGGGTTTGATAGATATCGTGCATCAATGCATTGAGTTTACCACCTCTTCACAACTTAATCTGCAAATCAAACCCTTTCATAAAGAAGAAATCGCGTATATGTGTCAGTATGGCGAAGGTAGTTTTGATTTTATAAACCGCTTGTCTGCCGAATACGGCGAATGGTTTTTTTACGACGGTACCGATTTGTGTT
>ERZ724508.470-NODE-470-length-28894-cov-6.046500_pt1 | contig 28894 bp, 42 predicted proteins | sample MGYA00376041_ERZ724508 | MGnify/ENA primary metagenome ERZ724508 (study PRJEB28724, sample SAMN07190887) | wastewater metagenome | isolation source: effluent of sewage treatment plant in Hong Hong | place: USA: Christiansburg, Virginia | collected 2016-03-01 ...
CCACCCCCAACCCCTCATTCTATTACCTTTTTTATTTGTATGTCTCCTCTGATGTACCACGGTTTGCGAACTGAGGCATTTAGCTATTGTCATTTGTGCGTTAGTTATTGATCTGCTGACTCCGAAATGATGGCCAACTGTTTCAGAGATGTCTTTTAGTGCGCGACCAAGCACAAGCTGTCGGCAGACTATTCTGACACCGACTAAAAGCTATATGGAAGTGACTTCGCTGAATACATTGGCTCCAGCTACCTGGACTGCCTCCTCCGCAAGCGGGTATGCGTGTAATACCACATGCTGCAGATCCATGACAGGTACAACCAACTCGCAGTCACCATCTATCGCCACATCTACGACAGGTATAAGGTCTCCTAAAAGAATGTGAAGGAGGGCCTTGCTTTTGCTTTTCTTAGCTGCAATCAACAACTGCTGGGCAGAGTCGAGGAAGCCATCGCAGTGTTGGTGAGGGAGGTCCCAGCAATCGTGCAACCTGTGGTAACCTCAAATTTATTCCTCAACAACCTAACAGATACTCTCGGAGCGAGCAGCAGCGCCAATCAAACTTACATCAACCTCAGTCAGCCTATCGAAATCCCAACAACATCCGAGCCAGATAAATCGGCTGAAATTGCGGAGGTCAGCAGCAGTCGTTCATCTAGGTTCAAGACCATCCTGAAATCGTACTTGGATAAAACCTCTTCATCTGAATCGGAAGAGTAGGAAGCTACTTCCCACAAGAACAGCACGTTGGAACTCAACAAAATCATGGATGACCTCGACTCCTTCGATGAGTAAGCTAAACACGCCTTTGAGATTCAGCTTGCTAGCCATAACGCTAATCAAGTGGTTGCTCCAGTAGTCACTGAACCCAAGAAACTGCCCACCCGCCCAATTGACTTCTATCGGAAACAACCTCCAAGCTACTTCGAAATCCCAGACTCCGTCGAAGAGTATCTTGATTCGCTTCAGCACATCAAGACTGAACTCAACTACTTCCACCAACTCATGAGGACTAACCTTCCGCGCTTCGAAATCGTCAAAATCGGGACGTATTTCAAAGCATCGTGCACACTCGATTTCCAGACTCCTCAGTACTACCGCAGCAAGCAGTACAAAGAGATTTCGAATTTACATCAGAACTCCGACCATGCTCGGGTCGAAGCTGCTCGAAAAGTGTTGTCTGCACTATACAGGGAGAACCCTCAACGATGGAGAGAGTTTCTCATGATCAAGTACGAGAAGAAGATTGTTTGCTGAGCGCAGGAGCTTGCGAGCTCATTCCCTGATACGTGTATCTTCATCGCCGGTATCCGTCTCTCTCGCTGCAGCTATTGTCATTAATCGTGAAGTGTTTACACCTGCTTGATAAACATCGTATAGCGAATCTCGTTTAATTGAGTTCATGCGCCGGAACAACATCAACGTGGTCAACCCACTGGTACATCCTCTCCTCATGTAGGCAGCAATCTTCAAGTTCATGCAGCAGAAGTGTCGGGTGGAAATCTGGCTGTTCGACAACACGTAAACCCGCCTCGAGGGAAAGATCGTAGGGTTCGATGAATACATGAACATCGTCCTGGACGACACCACCGAAGTGTACACCCTTGATGAATGCAGCAACGTCAAAAGCAAGGCGACCAAGCAGATTGGCAAGATTATGCTGAAGGGCGAGAATGTAACACTCGTGCGAACGATGACGTACAACAATCGCTTACGTAGGGATATAACGATGTGATAGTTCACTGGCTATCGAGATTACCACTCTAGCGGCAAATCGACTGCTTAAAAGGAATATTGGACACGGAATATTAAATATTAATTAATTAATTCCACCACACATGGGCAGGGTTCGCACAAAGACCGTCAAGAGGGCCTCCAAGGTTCTTCTGGAGAAGTACTACCAGAAGCTCACCTCCGACTTCCACGTCAACAAGAAGATCCTCAGCGATGTTGGAAAAGTACCCACCAAGAAGCTCCGCAACAAGATTGCTGGATTCGCAACTCATCTCATGAAGAGAATCCAGAAGGGACCCGTCAAGGGAATCTCCCTCAAGGTCCAGGAGGAAGAAAGAGAGAGGAGACTCGATTGGGTCCCCACCACCTCCGAGATTAACATTGAAAAGGTCGAGATCGACGACAAGACCCAAGAAATGTTGAACAAGAGGTTCGGTGCTAGCTTTGTGAGCGCCATCAAGGACAACCTTGCCAGCAAGGCTCCTGAAGTTCAGAAGACCGGTCAAAACCGCGGTGGTGATAAGGGAAGGAGACCTGGACGTGGTGACCGTGATGGTCAGAAGAGGAGGGAGCCAAGGGAGAAGCCTGCAGGCGAGAAGAAGGATGAGACGAAGGGCGAAGCTAAGACTGAGACCAAGACTGAGACTAAGACCGAGACTGCCCCACGAGGTGAGGGTCGCGGTGAGGGCAAGGGTGAAGGTCGTGGTGAGGGACGTGAAGGTAGGGAGGCTCGCCCCGCCAGGCCCGAGCGCACCAAGAAGGAATGATGGAATATTTAATCCCAAGAGACTTGGCCAGATTGTGACAGCCGGTTCGGCCGGAGGAAGGGCCCCCAAATGGGCAAGACGTCGGCTCAATTGTTGCCAGATAACTATCACAAACGAATAGATTATGAAGGTTGCTCTCCAAGAGGACTGCGACTCGATCGTTTATCAGTTTAAAAGCGATCAAACCGATAAGTATTACCAACAAGGATTCGAACTGAATCTGACATAATTTGCAAAGTAAGGCTTTGAAGGTTCCATTCAATGAGAAGCCATTTAGCGAATCAGCGACTATCAACTTCCCTCCTCCTTGTTCTTATCGGGGTTATGCTCCATCAGGTAGTTGGCAACGAACTCAATAGGCTTTGCAGGTCTTCATCGATGAATTGTTACCTCTCCTTGGCGAGTTCTGTCAAAGCTTGGAGGATCACAGGCACCACCGTATGATCGAGGTACTGCCTCACTGACATATTCTTGATGTCCTAACCTAAGCGGTAGAGGTACTTCTTCGTTGGCTGCTTTCTTCATTTGATAACTTGAAAAATATTTAATATGCCCAGCCATACTTCTCATTCGGAATTGGCACTTACCTCGCTTGCTAGTGCCTGACCAGACGTTTCAATATTTAAATATCCCCTGTCCACGGACAAGAATAATTTAAAACTCTGAGATTGAATGCGCCTCAAGATCACCATCAGCGAGACCAGCAAGCACGAGGACATGTGCTGTTCGGTCGCATGGTCCTCCTCAAACGAGCTTACTAGGTACCACCCGCGGATTATCGTAGCATTGGTGAGGACAATGTTATGTTGCGATGGAACGTCAATACAAACCAAGCGTCAAAGTTTATGGATCTAGAAGGCAACCCAATCGATATTGACTGGGCTCCTATGGCCAAGGGCACCAGCGATATTTTTGCAGTAGGCTTCTCAGACGGAAGCTTTAAACTCATCAACCGCAACGGCAGAGTGGATAAGACTGTTCAGGACGCCCACAAGGGTTGCATCACTTCGTTGAAGTGGAGCTACGATGGAGGAGCTTTGGCGACTGCAGGTGAAGATGGTGCCTTGAAGATATGGTCCAAGAACGGCAACATACGAAGCAATTTGATAACCAGCGAGAAACCCATCTACTGCGTAATGTGGAGTCCTGAGAGCGACGCAGTGTTGTATTGTTCGGATCGAAGCATCACGATCAAGCCGATGACAAGCAGCACTAAACTAATACAGTGGAAAGCTCACGATGGAATAGTTCTACGTGCTGACTGGAATCCATCCAACAATCTCATTGTCAGCTGCGGTGAGGACTGTCGTTATAAGGTATGGGATACCTACGGTAACATCAATTATTACTCAGGAAGACAGCTTTACTCCAGCTCACCCTACGATTACGTCGTCACCTCGCTCAGCTGGAGTCCAAACGGAGAGTACTTCGCGGTGGGTGCATTCGGTATGTTTAAGCTTTGTGATAAGACTGGATGGACATACAGCTTCCACAAGACCAACATTGGCTCCATCATGAAGATTAGTTGGTCAGCCGACGGAACCATGTGCTGTGGTGCAAGTGGAAGCGGGGCTGTGCTGTTTGGAGAGGTGGTGGACAGACAGTTAAACTACGAAAACTGGGAGGCTAATCTGAATGACGAGAATAAGATCCAAGTGGTGGATCTGCTGAACGAGATCCACGAATAACTGGACTTCAAGGACCGCGTAATCAACATGTCAATGTGCTACGAACACTTGATAGTGACGACCGCCGGACAGTGTTACATCTACAGCACGAGCAACTGGAACACCCCGCAGATCTTCGACCTGAAAGACAGTGTGAGCATCATCATCCAAAGCTTGAAATACTTCTGCTTGGTGGAATCTACCAACGGGCTGATGATCTACAACTACGAAGGAAAGTTAGTGTCCAACCCAAAGATTGCCGGAGCAAAATGTACCTATTGGTTAATGCAGTCGAATTTCTCAATCGCAAGCGTGTGACGATGAGCAACGATATTGTTGCCGTCATCGATGGCACCAACAACAAGCTCATCAAGTTCTTCGAACTTGCCAATGGAAAGCCACTCAATTTCAACATCGACCATGTACTCGATATCCTTGAAATTAATCTCAATCAAACCGAGCAAACCACTGAGAGAAAGATCGCGTTCATTGATGCCAACCGCGATCTGTACCTATCGCCGGTGCACAAGAAGGATGTGGCCAAGATATCGACGATCTGCGACTCCTTCATCTGGCACGATCAGTTCGACATCCTTGCTTCAATCTCGGATAACAAGCTAATCACTTATTACTATCCCAACGTTGTCTATATCGACAAGGATCTTGTGGAGCTTTGCATGCAGTCCAAGGAGGCACCTGAAATCGGAAGAATGTCACAAATGCTTACTTTCACGAGTTCACAAGTTAGTGTCCGAAGGAAAGATGGTGGTCTTATCACATTGGGAGTCTCGCCTTATCCTCGCATCCTCTTTGACTTCTGTGATAAGAATAGGTGGGAGAAGGCCATCAAACTTTGCAGGTTTGTCAAGGAGCCTATTCTCTGGGCCTGCATGGCTGCTGTTTCGATGAAAGCTCGAGAGCTCAGCACAGCAGAAATTGCGTTCGCAGCCATCTAACAAGCTGATAAGATCCAGTACATCCTCAAGATTAAGGATCTCCCGAGTGAGGTGAGTAGGAATGCTGCACTCGCCCTATTCTTCCATAAAACCCAGGAAGCTTAGCAGATTTATCTTCAAAGTAAGCTCTACTATCGCGCAATCAAGATGAACATAAAGCTGTACCACTGGGATCGAGCACTGGAATTAGCAACTAATTACAAGGTTCATTTAGATACGGTAGTTGCCTACCGAAAACGTTATCTCGAACGAATCGGCAAAGAGGAGACCAACAAGAAGTTCCTAAAGGTGAACTCAGAGATCGGAGACGTGGATTGGACCAAGATCAAAGAGGCTACGAAGCAGGAGAAAGAACGAGAAAAGAACATGAAGTGATGTGGGTATCACACAGCCGGCCGAGATTGCCTTATCAAATTTATTGAATGGTTGGATTAAAGGCTGTGTTGGTCCTCACTTGCCCGGCTGTCCACCATAATTTTATTCCAAATAATGAAGTGTCAGAAGTGCGGTAAGGCAGATGCTGTTGCCGATTGCCGGAAGGGCTAGCTACTCATCTGCTTGGCGTGTCTCAGTGAGGAGATGGGTGACCTTCAACACTCGACGGAAGTAGATTACTTCTGTCAGGAATGTGAAGAGCAATCAGCATCGAAATTTTGCTTCAGCTGTGATCAACATCTTTGCGAGTTGTGCAACGGTCGTATTCACAACAAAGGCAAACGAGCACAACACAAGGTCGACCATGTGGTCTCCGAGAATAAGCTAAGAATCATGTATAGTGTTGTGGTGCTTGCCGATAGCAAGCAGATATGTGACGACAGCGAAGAGTTGTACACGATACTGTGCGAAAGACTGCCGAAATGCAGCTCTACCGATGAGGAGTTGACACCTGAAAACATTCATTTGTTTATCTAAGACAGGCCCAACTTCGAATTGGATAGATTCTCATGTTCGGAGGTGACTACCGGGCAGCTCACCGAGGAATTCTTCCAAGAGTACTGTAAATACTTTCCTCTTCACAAAAAGACTGTTATAATCGACTCGGTGGAAGGTCGGAAACTCAAGTCCAAGTTCAAAGGAGATATCAGTCTGCTGGCTGTGGGGGAGCCCAGCTTTAACTCAGTTGTGAACTACGTGTCAGAGCAACGTGCGGCGGATATATCGGCTTCGACCGAAAACTAGACGAAGACCAAGAAACCGCCCATCGCGTATTTTCAGTTTTATAAGGTCAACAAGGAGGATAAACGAGCCGAAGCCGAGGTGAGAATGCGCAAGTTGGCAGCCGATGGTGTGCTGATTCTGAGAAGGAAGGAGGTAGAGCCAATTGAAGGAGTTATTAGATCCTTTGTACGGACCATCGGAGACGTCGATATTGAGTATTGTGCGCTCGAGATTTCATACATCTCGGTGGAGTCCCTTATTTGGGTGATTCGAAGCATCAAGCTTGATATGATGACACCAGGCGAAAAACTCATCCTTTCTCGCATCAAGGAGTGTTTCTATATTAAGCTTCACAGCAAGTTCTGGCAGTCAATTCTGAACTATATAGCCTCTCCCAAGTACCAGCTGGAATACGACAAGGGTGTCCATGGGTATAGTCTGCCGAAGATTGTGATTAACCGTACAGCAGAAGAAGCTCAGCTACTCCTTAAAGGGGAGGAGTGGGTCTTCGAGGATCAGGAAAAGCTGGATGAAAATTCAGAGCAATGGAAGGATTTCGTCAAGTTCCTACTTGATTACTTTGAGAAATCTCCGAACATACCGGGAGGTCGGTATGGTTGCGTACAGTTTGTAAAGACTCTTGGTCCTGAGAACCTCCGATCAACTTCTCTCGGAAAACTGAGCCTTTACGTCCAAGAAGCAATCAATAAAGGAATAATCCGGTATCACAAGACTCTACTGGTTCGCAACGTCTATGAGGAACACGTTAGCTTTCCGAATGAGTCCAGCTCCTTCTATGAGGGCGAGTACTCCTTCAGCCTCAACGAAAAATCTCTCTTTCTCATGCAAAAGGAACTGAAGACGAGGACAATTCAAGTGGCCTTAATCAATATTATGTTCGAAAACGTGTTTGAAAGTACTCTGTCTCTGGCTCAAATACCCCTGTTCCTCAAGAAGTCAGTTGCTTTCAACTACAGTCTTCCTGAACTCGGTTTCCCCAAGCTGAAGAATCTAATAATGACTCTCAGCGACAAAGTCGACCTGGAGATCAACAAATCGACACTTAGTTACCATTTCCATCACAACAGCGATGCACTTATCAACCACGAAAAGGAGTAGCTGAATCGTGCTGCCCATGAGTACATTCAAATTATCGTTGAGATTCTCATCAAGATTGTTAGCTACTTTAAGACCATCAACGCCGAAGATTTGTTTGTCGAACTCAACACCAAGCTAGGCTATGAATTCGAGTTTCGGATCTTCCCTTCGTGCCAAGAGTTTTACCATTTCCTGTATTACTACTGTGTCCATGTGTTCAACATCAATTTCATGTCGGGGATCTTCATTATTGAGGCTAAGTATCAGCCTCGATCGTACCCTCAAGGCAAAAAGGCTGTTGGTAAACCGTTGGGCCAGGAGAGCAATGAGTATTTTCGAGAGAATCCCGAATCCTTGACACCACAGTTCAATTGCCCGTTCAGCTCAACATTGTATAACGGGCATCATAACATCACTGACTTCTTCTGGCGTAACCACGCACTCGAGGAGGATCGTAAGGAGGAAACAGAGGAGTGCTGCACTGAGACCAAGGAAATCATCGATACTCTCCGATCGGTTGAGGGTATACTCATCGACGTAACTTATTCGTTTGACGCAGGATGAACTCAATTCCCAAAGATCTCCGCAGACGGTAATCGAGAATAAGAATGCGAATAACAACCTGAACTGGTCGGAGTCAGTAGTCGACCCAGTGAACTCAGTGCACTAAGTATCGGTAAGCAAGACAGCTCACAATAAAACCCTTTCGGCGCAGTTCGAAGATCAAAAACGAATAGTAAACAAGCATATCCGCGTCAGTAGCACCGTACAGCGCAAAGAACCCAAAGACTGATATTGTTGCGTGCAACACATAACCTTCCGAAGAAATAAACTTCAAACGAGAGCAATCAACTTTGACTACTTTATGATTGGCCGAATTCCAATGGGGCACGAATAGGCCTCCGTTGAGCCGTACCGGTAACGTTCGATTTCGAGGTCAACGCAGTACATGAATACCAGGGTGTCTCCGATCAGTCCGGTGCAGTTCATGAAGTGGGTCGCGATTTCGGCAGCGATGAACGCTGTCACCTATAATTAGTCAGAATCGTTACCAGCAGTGGCGTGAGGAGATTGAACAAGTTGCTGTAGTATTGGGGTTGGTTGGTAATGAGTAGTACGTAGCAAACAACGATGGCCGCTAGCACGAGGAATGTTTTGGCAGATGTCTCATAGAAGTTTCCTCGCATGTAGAGCTGTGGAACCTGTTGCTTGACTCTCCTTCGAAGGTAGAAAAGCTGTTCGTTAGCAGTGCAGAAGGGATACGATTGGAGTATGGTCTGGATGTAGGAGTATTTGGATAGGTACCTCATCAGGTACTTGTGGCAACAGCAGCACGTGTTATAGAAGCGAGGGCTCTCGTATTACAGGTGGTTGAAGGTGCTTGCAATGGTCTCCGGAATATATGCGAGTACTGCACCCATACATGCTGTTCCGAAGTGCCAAAATAGCAGCTTAATACTATTGCTGAGATTGCTGCAGCGGCTATAGTTATCGCTGAAGACCCTTTCGTTGAAGTACCAGTATATCGCAAAACCTTCGTAAAGGAAGTCTGAGACGGCGATCATAAGGCCATGCGTCCACAGATACAGGATGCCGAGGGACAAGCCCCACCACCACTTGCTGGAATCGTATTCAAACTGATCGAATGGCCCGTGTTTTTGTGGGTTGATTTGACCAGCAGAAGATGCGCTGTAGAACATGTACAGGTTGACTGCGAGTACTGTTAGGGATATAGCGCTTAGGATAAACGAGACGAGGATCATATACAGGTTTTCCCATAGACACTTGCGAGCTATCTTGAGTACTGTGACGATAAACTGAAGACCCCGAAGTTTGCCGCATAGAACCAACAGCGAAATCACAAAGGTTAGAGCAAAGACAATTGCGATGATCAGCACAGCTGTGTTGTTTTGGTAGGTAGAAGGGGATACTGCATTGTCAATGAAAGGCAGGTTTCCTCTGAAGTATCGATAGAAGAAGGCAGCAGACACGACAGCGAGAAGCAACTCGAATATCAGCAGGTACAGGCAAGTCATAAGCTATGGAACAATTAGTGTCGTGATGACCAGGATCAGAGCCACCGCTGCGATAAGTCCAGCAGTAACAAGGATTTCCTTATGGCCTACAATGATTGCGTCAGTTGCTGCTTTCATGCTGACTGCTGGAGATAGACGGCTTGTATCTACACCATGTAGCGCACAGATATGATGTCCCTTATCGACTGTAAGTCCTGCCGGTGAAGTTGGACAGCTTGCGAACTTGCTGTTTGTGCGGCACGGCATGGGTTGCCCAGGCTTAGAAGGGCAACGTTCGACGCAAACTGTATGAGTGTTGTCACTGCCTCCAATATACAGAAATCCATATGGCTCCCTGCAGGGTTGGTGGTCGAAGTCGAATGGTCTTTCGTACCCAACTACCGAATGTCCTCGGTACAGAATGGCGATGGTTAGCACCGAGAGACAGAGCAGAATGTAGAGTATACAGCAGCAACAGTCAGTGATTCCTCGCTCATAACGAGGACCATCACGACAGTTGGCGGGTGTGCTGTAGGTGGCATAGACCGTGTCGACCTCCATTTGAAATTCAAATAAAAATTATCTATGTTGTGATACAGAACTTTGATCGGTCCTTCCTATTTTTCGGTCGAAACGGTTCTGACAAGCCCACAAAAAGGATATCATTAGGGTGAATACCCTTCGGCAATGTCAACAGATTTGTAATTTATTTAAAGATGGGAAACATTAATTTCTGCTGTGACAACACTCCTGGACCCTCTTCGTTGAATAATGCTATCGAAACGCAACAGCCAGCCCTCCCTCCATCCATCCCTTACTCTCCTCTACGGTACTCCGATGTCAATAGGTTTCCTATCCAACCGCAGACAACAACCAGTCAACTTGGGCCTCATCATCCCCTACAAAGCAACATCCAGGACGTCACCATGCAAAGAGTCCAGCAAAGCGAGGCAACAACTCGTAACTTTGACGCTCCTCATCCTTCTTATGCAGCTCCAGCAACCGAATACTCGAAGCTTCTGCCAACTACGGAGAATGTGCTTTAACAGATCAGAGCAATCAGTACAATCTGAATTAATTTAGGGAGAAACAGTCGAAAAGTGTACTCAGGAGTACCTTTACCACCCTACTTAATCTTGCATAAGAATGCTGTCTACGAAGGGGAATGGTTTCGTGGAAAACCTCATGGAAGAGGAAAGCTTTACTACAAAAATGGAGCCTATTTTGAAGGAGAGTTTAATGAAGGAGTGGGAGATTGTGAGGAAGGATTGTTTATATATGCTGACGGGTCATACTACATAGGCGGAGTCAAACAGTCGGCAGCGAATGGAGTTGGCACGCTTGTGTATAAAGACAATGAAATGGTTTACAAGGGTGAGTGGCTACACAGTAAACCACATGGACAAGGAAGTGAAAGATTCAAGGACGGAAGTTCTTTCGAAGGGTCTTTCGTTGATGGTATGAAGGAAGGATAAGGAATTTTTCGATGGGCAAATGGTACAAGCTATTCCGGACACTTCCACAAAGGTGATATCCAAGGGAAAGGTATTCAAATTATGCCAACAGGAGAGCGGTATGTTGGAGATTTTTTGAAGAGTAGGAGGTGGGGACAAGGCATCTTAACTTCCAATAACGGCAAGTACACAGGTACGATTGGGTGATATGCAGGTGGATTCGCAAACGACCGGAAAGATGGCGAAGGATAATATATTTGGACAGACACAAATCGAATCTATCGAGGGAGATTCTGGGAAGGTCTTGCATCAGGGGATGGCGAACTATATCTATAGAATGGACAAATGGTCCGAGGGACCTGGCAGGAAGGCGAAAATATAAAAATCACCACGATTACTAACACGAATTGAACTCTTTTCGAAAGGTTTCTTGAACAATGTCATAGTAGTTCTATGTCTAGTTCTAAAAGATTTTCTAGTTGAGGGGTCCTTTCGGGTTCCGCTTTCGGTTGCTCTTTAGATTATTATTATTTCTCTTCGGTGTTCTCCTTGATTGGTGAACTTGTGTCTGCTGGCTCAGCCTTTTGTCGGTCAGGTAAGTCGGGATCGAAGATAGATTCGCCTTTCTCCATGAAGTCCTTGTTGCCTTCAGAGTTAATGTAAAGCACCATGTCTTCATCGATGAGCCCGATCAAGGCTATTGCGAATCTTTCCAGTTTATCGTTGATAAATGACTATATCTTCTCAAACCGGCTCTTGGCTTCCTCCCCCGATGGAAAACTGGCTGTGGGGGCTGTTTGCTCTTGAGAATTGTACAGATTTTCTTTGTTCTTTAGTGCCAAATGCATTCGAGCTCGCTGAAGATACTGCTTTTCACTGATCCTCAGCTACTTATCTTTGAGGATGTTGCATATATGTGCTGCTTTCCTCACAATGAGCTCTTCGAATTATTTGTCTGGGTTCTGCGGTTGGCTTTCGGTGCCTGCTATGAGTTCGAACACAAGCAAGTATTCTTGGAAGAGGTCGATGAAAACAGACACTGCATTGAGGATGATGAAATCCACAATAACAAGTGTCTTGAACATTTTGCGACCGCGTCTGTTGCTTTCCCGGTAACCGTTGAGCTTGTACATCAGCACGTGAGTTAGCGTCACACATTCGTCAGGACTAACTGAAGTTTATTTGATGAGCCACTCGAGTGCTCGAAATTCAATGACGTTGGTTGCTTCCTTCAATAGATTGTCGATTCGGGTGAAGTACTGGTTGTTACGAATGCTGTCTTCACTGTAGCCTGCAGGCAGGATGCTAGCAGAACTACGAGAGGCCAGCTGTTTGAGTTTCCGGCCGATCCACATAAACACTGACGAATAACTATACAATGCACAGGTCAACGGGAAGTAAATGAGTCAAAATAACTCGATAGTATGAATTCGCAGAGGCTAGCCAGCTGCTGGAACTGACTCATGATGTTCATTAGCACTTCCGGCAGCTTCTCCTATTCGAGTCGTTTCAGGATGCCCAGGTAATTCGACTCGGTCATGCAGTTTATACTTGTGCGTTCCAACAGCTGCTTCAATACTTGTAGGCTTGCCTGAATTGATTCAACGCAGTGGTTGCTCTTCACTCCCTCCATTAGTATCTCCAGGAGACCAAGCTCTACCAGATATAGGAGGTCGTGCGTTGAGCTGCTTCCCACGGCAACATCGAAAAACTTGTAGACGCTAAGCTTTGTTCGTTATGACCCAATCGTATGCCTTACCAGGAGAGTATCCAAAAGCTGCCTATCGTGCAAGACCTTTTAGCAGGATGAGGAATCTTCACATATGAACGCTAGACCATCAATAAAGTCTTCCTCGTCCTTCTGCGAGTTATCCAGCACTGCAGTGATCACCTCCAACACTCCAAGCTCCATCAGCCTTTTGTATATCACGTCATGGTCCTTGGTTTTATCGAGTAGAATACGAAGGGTCGCCACTGCGAATGCATTTCTTTTGCTCCTTCGTTATTCGTAGACATACTCCTGCAGCACGACTGGAAAGTTAGCCAGCTTGATTATATCTCCGGGTGCTATTGGGGCCAATAACCTCACAGTCTTGAGTCCATTGCATATTGTGCATTCATCGTCTGGGTTAGCTCATGCTTACTGGTTCTCTCGATAAGTTTATCCACAATCGGGAGGTAGGCGGTTAGCAAAGGCTCGTAGTTATCCAGAATGTCTAGCATGCGATATACGATGACCATGACCACCCACGAATAGTGTTAGCAATTACTGTAGCGGCGCATCTCGGCAAATGCCTCTGCCAGGAGCATGCTGGCTCCCTATCTTTCCAGGAGTTCGTTGCCAAGCTCTTGGAAGGCATCGTTATTATCAGCCAAGCATTCACGAAACACTCTATCCTTGTCGAACTTCTTATCGACGTAGTTCTGGTGGTAGATGATGTCTGCACGGAACTTCTTGAGCATCTCCTTCTTGGAGTCAAGCCTAATTTTGACTCGGAACGCTTCCCTCTTCTCCTCGAGACCCTCTTTAAACATGCTAAGAATAATATCAAAGATCAGAACAGTCGGGGGATGTGGTATTTCTTCTTCCAATCGCGGCTGTCGGTTTGGGAGTTCGCTAGTCTGTCGCTCTTGGCTTTGCTGTTCTGGCTGGCTGCGGCACTCATCGCTTACTTTCGCAACCGGATATTTCGAGTTTGAGTAAGCCGTGAGATTGAGTTTTCCAGCTCTGGAATGGTATAAGCCAGGAGGTCTAAATTATTGTTGTCAATTGTGTTGTTGTGGGTGGCCTTTTCCTTGACTGTTTCGTCTATCACTGACTTCCACTTCATTCGGATCACCGGCCCTTCTTACTTCAAGCGATAACTTCGAGTTACTGACTCCAGATTTATGGGTTCAAGGCTTTGGGTTGCTTCAGCCTCCTCTTTGCGGAGACTGTTGAACAGGAAACGCTGACCACCTTGCGACCTAAGACTCTGTCTGAATATGCTTTGGTATTACCTTGTATCCGCAGACCGATCGGCTCGGTGCGGAACTAGGCTGGTCTTATTAATTCGTTGGTAGCTGTCACAATAGTCACTCATCTCCTGACAAACCTCGCTGATACGATACTCGATAGCCTTGTTCGTCTCCATTTTCCGCATCTCCTCAAACAATGTATGGTAGGATCGCTTGAACTAAGTAATGCTGGGTTGTTCTGATTCGCCTAACACGTACAGCTCCGCATGAATGCCAGCAATGTCTGTTGGTAGAGCTCCACCATTTGCGCCACCACTTCGATGTACTTCTGCTGCATCGAGGAGTTATATTGCTGAATTATAAGCGACGAGGCAGAAAGGGAAAACACATACTGATCAAGCCCGGTGAGCCACGTGGAAACTTTTAGTGTACTTCTTCTGAGTTACAGCAGGAGTACCTGAAGTTCTATTTCAATCAGCTGCTGCTGTCCATCGAGGTAATCTGAAAGGTAGGAGGTCTGGCGAGCTGTATGCTGGTTAATCCGGTTGATTTCCTCTGATAACGAAGTTACTGACTCTGGCAGCTTCTCCAATATATATATGGCACTGGTAGGTGGGCTGATCTCAACAATGTGGGATTCAGCCAGTAGTTCAATAGGGTCGTTTTATTGAGTAGTATAGTTGTACTGGATGGACTGTACCATACCAACCGGAGAGAGTGGAGAGCGAGTGTGGGGAGATGTACAAGAACTCCTCGTCTCTCGCTCTTTCGAAGGCGATCGATGGAACAGACTCCGATCTCGCTGCTTATCCAGGTAGCTACAGATTCTTTAGAATAGGCAGGCCTGTTTCATGCTTCTTGTCATCTTTTGTTTGATGGCCGTTGGCCTCTAAAAAATTTATTTCCGAACGAAAGCCGATGAGTCGGGGTTGTACGCAGTTTCTGCTCCCTGGCTCATAGGAGGATAATAGTAGCTTGGTTTGGCGAGCTGGCTGTAATGGTGAGCCTTCCTATCTGAATTATTGGGGCATTCCTCCTTCTGGGTGGATTTTGACTGTTTGTGGGTCTTCCGACCAACACCTTCCTTTTTGTTTGAACTCGCTAAGGGTTTGGTATTGTAGTATTCAAAGTTGCCGCACTTGTCAACTGGCCTAACAGTCTTTGCATTGATGTGAGTATTCCGAGCATTTAATGCAGCACTTCCACGAGGGTTCCTTTAGGAACTGCGACTGCTACTGTACCTTAGCGCCCGAGCATTCTCCTTACCGGTAGCTGGAACAAGCTGTCGGTTCCGTTGAGTGGTTTTTCTCTTGCATTCAAGTTTGGGTTCGACGTTGGTGTTCAAAGAAGAAGTTTCCCTGATCGGTTGTTTCTTGACTGTGAGTTTGCTCATTGGTGTTTTGGACTGATCTAACTGTTTGGTGCTTGTCCGAGGGGCGCTACCATTGGAAGTTCGTTTGGGTATTCCATATTCGTGAGGAATCCTACCGAAAATCATTTGAATACACATTACAGCCTATCAATCCACAGAAGAATGGCATTGCGCTGAACAAACATGGAAAGTCGAATATTTAGTTTGTGCAGAAGGAATTCCAAATCTTCAGATGAATACGCCAACGAGTCCCAACGACAGTCGAGAGTTGCGGTGCCTTCTTGAGTGTATGCGTTACAACTCCTGTACAATCGACTTCAAACGGTTCATTGAATTCTCGGAGGCATATAGTCAGTGGGCGGAGGACAACCTGTCTTCTTCCGACAAGCATCTGGCAAAGTACTTGAAGTTTCTCATTGATACATCCAGCTGGCCGATTCCTCCCAAACAGCTCAGTCGCATCATGGAGGTGCAAGATCAGCTTATGGAAGAAAGTATTCTCAAAAAGAGCAATTTCGTTGTCAGAGATGCCTTTGACCTCGGGCTGAAGAATTACTACAGTCACGTGTCGTCATCGGTCTCAGGTATCCTAAAAAACAGAGGCTACATGATAAAAGAAAACAGCGATCTTTTGAGGGAAAAAGAACAGCTTGTGAAGGCAAAGAAAGAGTTGGTACGAGCACGATTGAAGAGCACAGCGGCACAAGAGTACGATAGAACCGCTTCGTACAGCAGAATGCATAGTGGAACGCAAACACCCAGCAATCGCTTTCCGGCGGTAAGCCCGGACAGCAGTGGAAAGCAGCTCAAACAGTTTGCGAACCCGATCAATGCGAACATGTTCAAGCGAAAGAAGCGTCATAAAAGAAGCAAGTGCGAAAATAAACCTTCGAACTTTCTGGACGCCTATTTTAAGTCAAGTATGCAACGAACACCTGTGTGCCCTGAAGCCAGTGAAGGATCTCCCATGCTATCCAAACGGAGCTTCTCGAAGCCGAGATCTTGAGACCGGGTCGATAGACTCGGCCTTGGCACTCGTTTGAGCTCCACCGATGTATTCATATTGGTTTGAATCTTTATAGTCCAAATCGTCGAAATGGGATAGTTATAGGCAACGAGCAATTAGTCATTTTTGGGTGGAAGTTACGATTATCGGCACGATGATGATAACGAGAATGATAACACCCGCCAGTATGATCCACCACATATACTTCTTTGCACATTAGTGGTGCTCCTTTGCTTTCTTGAGGTGCTTCTCTGCCTTCTCCATATAGTCTTTGGTTTGGTTTACGTTCAGTTCAATGTTATCGATCATCGTCCCTTGCTCCGCCACTAATACTGCTAACTCTTTAAACAGCTGCAGACACTCAGCCACTGACTAAGTTTACTCAACAAATTACGCGTTCCAGTCTCTGGATATCCCGAAACTTGTCCTGAATATCGGAAACAGCATTTCTGAGGCCAACACTGGCCTGCCCATAGATCTTCTTTTGTAGCATTTGCTCAGCTTAGAGAGGATTGTTCACGTAGTTCTCTACAGCGTCATCAGTGAGGTTTGGGTCAACCATCCGAACTTGCCTGCCTATCTTATCCTTCACTGTGTTTCGAAAACCGTCCTCTTGAATCCGCTACTCTTCCAACACTTTCGTAAGTTCGTTGGTAAGTGACATGTAGAAGTTCCTTTTCATTCTGGTCTCGGGCTAGTTTTGCTGTTATTCATCGTGCTCAGCCTCTTCAACAATAACCTTCATGTCGCTTAGAATCGTCTTGAGGCTGCTGTGGATTCCTTGGTTCTCAGCTACGATAGCGTTCAGCTCCTCACTGATTTCTCTGATGTTGGGCACAAATATACTTTTCGTGAGAGGTCTTGATTGCTCGTGCGTACTTCAGCCTGTACTCTTGAATGCGCTCGTTGTTGTCGCGAATGCGAGTTATCATACCCTTCGAGTTTCGAACGCATTCAAAGAATTCTGAGGATATCCCCTCGGTATTCTCTTCGTAGCGTTCGGCTGAGGACCGGTTAGCGTTGAGATCAAGCTGGGACTCGTTGCGAGATGGTTCGACCTTCCGATTGCGCTGGGTAACAGAGCGTGTGTACCGAGCGTAGTTCTGTCAGGCGGTCCAGCATTCCAGCTGTGGTTTATATTAACTCAAACGGAGAGATGTTGCTATCGCAGACAATCCATCAGTGAGTGGCCTTGGAATCGGGTTTCTCAAGCGTATTGTGTCCCTTCGACTTGGTTTACTCCTGCAGCTGCTTGAAGTACCTACATCACCGACGGCTGTACTTTGCAGAGAAGGCGATAATGTTCGTTGGGTTCTCTTTGATGACTGCCTTTGAGTAGTGCTTCAGGATGTTGGGTAGGTCGTCAGGTACAACGATCTGTTAGGCACAGTAGATCCTCTGCTCACGAATATCGGCCATGAAACAATTTAAATCAGTTACAGAAATACTGAACACTCATCGACTCGAAGCTGCTGCCCTCCTCCATTTTAAATATTAAGTAAGAGGTTTGCTGGTCGATGCATTCGAACAGCAAACGAGTGGACCCGTCCTTGTAGCCTTGTATCAGCTGGGCCACTCCCTCACCGCTGTACGTCATTGAATGCTTCGGGTTGCTCCCTTCGCGTCTTTAGCAGTTATCTTTCAATAGGATTAGATAATAGTTGCTGAATCGTTCCTCTCTCACGGATAGTTCATCTCCCACTGGTCGGAACTCTTCAAGAAGAAGCTTGTCCTTGAGCAGATACAACCACTCCACCTTGGCTGCGATAAGAGAGTATTATACCTATTTCCTCGTCGATGCACTCAAAACTCAATCTGGTAGGGCCATGCGCAACCAAGACTAAGTTGCGGGTTTTACTCCTGTCTTCCGTAGGAGGGAGCTCCAGTTTGCAGAAATACTAACCCTCCACCAACTACAAGCTCTTGATTTTACCAAAACCTTATTTAGCATAGTGGGTACTTGGTGAATGAGTCTTGAACGGCTAGTTTGTCAGTAAGTCGTTGTAGCTGACCTCTAAACTCTGCATAGGCAGTTCTGAGAATTCTCCATTCCCACCATATTCGTACACCTTGAACATGTGAGGCTATGATTGCGCTTCCTCTTGTTCAGGAATCTGAAACTTAAAGAACAGGAAATCTTGACTGTATGCCTTGATTTCACTGCGTAGGCTGTTCTCGCTGACGTAGCACACTGTAAAGGTATCGAAGTTTTAAAGCAGTTTTTCCTCGTCAAGCCATATCGACATTTGGCTGTCATTTTTGTAGTGCGACTTGATAACCCGAAGGGTGAGAGGCTCGTTACGGTCTTTGTCTTTCCACTTGGAGAGTACAAACGGGCAATTAACAAGGTACAGGCGCTTACCGTCCTTCTCGTAGAAACTTAAAATAGCGAAGGAATCGCTACCTTGGCCATCCTCCCTCAACTTTGCTGTCACCTTGGTACTGAGTACAACAACATAACCACTCTTGATCAACACATTCAGAGTTTCGAAGAGCTGATCCCGATAGTTGGCCAATCGAAAAGTTTCAGTTGGAAATCCAGTCATCTCTTAGAGCATACGTTTTGGCTGCACGTTGAGAGTGTTCAAATAGCATCCATATGGTTTGACCCAAGCCTTCTGCAGCAGCATCGGCCATAGCTCCTTCTTATTTAACAGAAACAACGGCTCTTTCTTGTCCCGTAAGCATGGCAGGTAATCATCTATAAACACTTTTTCGGAGAAGCCCCGATGGAACAACTCAAACGAGTACATACCCTTTTTGTCGGGAAGACGGACAGCCATCCGACGTACCAACCAGGGTTGTCTTGCTAAAGACTGTATCACCGTTAGCTGGTGCTTCAGAGCGAAGTTATTCTGCCTTATTTAAAATGGGTTCATGCTGTTGAAGAGGTCGCTATGGTGAAGTTCCTCTGCTCTCTCCCAGTTGATTCGGTAGTTGTTCAGTAGTTATGGATCGCTGCAGATGGACTTGACTGTTCGCAGAAAATCGGGATCGCACTCTTGTTCCTTGGCTGTTAAGGATTTCCTTTCTGATGCAACCAGTAATGCCTTCGGAGTTGTTAGCTGGCTGTCCCGATTTTCAAAGAGTTCTTTATCCTTTGGTTCGGGTAGCATCCATTCATAGAAGAACTTAAACATACTCGTACAGCAACAGGGCTTTTCCTCATCGGGAAACATAAACGGTTGCTCGAGGCGTTCTTTATCGATGTAGCTAGCATGTTTATTGACCTGCTAATACTCGATGAGCAGCTTGATAGCGTGTTAGTTCTTGTTACTGACTGCCAGTTGGTAGGCCGTCAGTCGGTTGTTGTTAATGAGGAAGATATCCACACCACCGTACTCCAGCAGCGTCTGCAGAAAATCCTTGCTGTCGTATAGGATTGCCACCATAAGTGGGCTATAGCCCTCAATGGACTTGGAGTTCAACATCGATAGGTATTCATCCTGGCAGCGTTGGTACTTCTACCGCAGCAGGTACTCCAGACAGTTGGTTGCATTCCATCTTGCACAGTAGTGCAGCAGCGACCACCTTGAGCCCTTCACACCAACTTCTGTCTACAGGTTGACTCCTAAGTTAGTGGCTACTGGTACCGTATTCGTGGAGCTTGCGGGAGAGTTGCCAAACACGGTCCTTTTCGATTAGCCGAATGAGTCTTTCACGTGCACTCTGAGGTAAATTTTGTTCGTTTTTGCCGACATCCTTCATTGACCACATGGTGCTTCTCATTCTCTTGTCCAGCCGGTGTATAGGATTGTCCTGCAGGTCGATATCAGGCTGGCTAGGGTACGGCAGGTCCATGACTGTGCTGTCGAATTCAAAATATAGAATATTCTGATTCGACTTTGAGAATATCGTCGTAGAAAACGGATGGGAATATCGAAGCTCTTGCCTGAGTGGAATTTATCAGAAAAGTCGGCTATCGAGTAGAACCCTCCTGTGCTTGCCGGACTTAAGGGTTGATGGGTAGCTTTTGAAAAGTCAGCAACACCAATTGAAGTCCCTTTAATACTTCCCTGCAGCCTTGATTTATAATCTCAAATAATTTCCTCCAACAATGGACATCAAGGCCATCGCTCACGAGTTCATCGTTCAATACTACACCACCATCATGAAGAACCGCGTGGGGCTCATCAACTTCTACCTTGACAACAGCACCATGACCTATGGAGGTGATACCTTCGTCGGCCGCAAGCAGATCGCCGAAAAAATCGAATCCTTTGGCTTCCAGACTATCGACTACAAGATCGACGACAAGGATGTTCAGCCTGGCCCCATCCCCAACAGCATACTTATCTTCATCACCGGCTCCCTTACCATGGACGGAACTGATCACTTCAAGTTCTCACAAGTCTTCAACATCTGCCCCAACGGTTCGGGAGGACTCTACTGCCACAACGACATCTTCCGAATCGTCATCTGAGTGATAGTCTTCATGCGAGTATTAATAGCGAAGAGTTGATTGGCTCAGGCTGAGGTTTGGCGGCATTTCAATTTATCTTTATGAGGAAAATATACAGCAAGCTAACACCCCTTGTCAGTCGGCAGCTGCTATCGGGTCATTTGCGAATTATAACATAACATATGCGATCGAAGGAGCTAGCGGGAAGAATAACTAAGCCAGCAGTACAATCGAGAGCCGTGACTGCCCACAACAGCAGCCCACATCGTACGTGGATTGATATCAAGTTCGACACTCCAGCAAGACTAGCGGTCTTAGCCAGTATACCTCGTAGATGGATCTCTATGGGCTCGAGGAACTCGAAGCAGGAGTGATCACAGACAAGCGCAAGCCAAAAAACACAACTAGCAACCTGAGCAGCAGCCGATATCTGTTGAGGTTGGAGGAAGACAACATGCGACTGCGTTCAGAACTAATGGAAAAGGAACTGAACTAACGGCAATACATCGAAAGGATCTTAGTGCTGGAACATGAAGTTGTGAGCATTAGCAGCCAACTCTCTGAGATCCGAAACGCCTTTGGGGGAAAGGATCAAGGTACTGGAGCAGGCAGCTTTACTTCGCCGAAGCTCAATGCCCTGGAGTCTATCAGCCTGATTCACTACACTCCCGAACAACCCTCAAGGAAGGATACTACACTGTCAAAAACCTGCACATGCCAGGGAACCCTTCAGGATTTGGAAAGGGTTTTCCAACTTGTCAAGGTCAAGGTTGGTCTCACCAACAAAGACGAAGTATGCGACTACGTCAAATCCTGCATCAAGTTCACCTAAACAGTCAAGGAGTGCGTTGAAGAAATCAGACCGATTAGATAAGTGAGCAACCATAAGGCCATCAAAGCGGTATGGAAACAGCTGAAACTGATTATCGGGGAATGGGCGCATGCGACAGGTCTATCAGACAAGCACAGGCTTGCATGAGCATTGCCCACTGAGTGATATTATCCAAACACAACTAGGCAGTGTCACTGGTCTAGTAGCAAGTCGCTGTCAGAAGAGTCCTATAGCGAGTATTGCTCCGGGTGGCAATCTTCTTGCTGGTAGTCTTCGAGTATCACGAAGGGTTTCTATTTTGCGAGATTGAGGGTGTTCGCAAGAGTGGGATTGTTCTTGGGAGATATCAAACTACTTCCCTCAAAGGAAAAGAATATCGTGTCGGTTTCGCCTTTGCATTGCTGCCGCAGAGATGGGCATGCTGTCTCAGGTAACATCTGTAACTTGCAGTCGATCATATTGATGATCTGCGACAACTCTGGTAGCTTGAGAGCCTAAACTGTCAAATCCTCTTCCCTCCATTACTGAACCAACCCTAAGAAGTTGCGGTTGTTAGCAAGGTAGTTGTCCACAATGTCCCTGTATGCCTGTTCCTTTGCATTATAGACGAGCTCGAGATTGTTCAGAAGGTCCTCCCGCATTGCTAAAGTCTTCTCCAGCGATTTTCTCATTAGGCTAAATAGCTCATCGGAGAGACCCACCAGACTGTTGTTTTGATGTTGCAAAGTATCAAAGCAAGCCTCTCTGTACCCCTCGATGACATTCTTTAGTTGGTCGAAATATTCATTTACGTAGCCCACTTCGTGTTAGAACTGTTGTTGGCTTCTGCTAACTGCCGCATCGAGGCTTGTTTGTTTGTTCTGCAGCTGTCTAGCAGTCACCTCCAAACTCGTCACGAGAGATTTAACTTCAGCCTCCCTCATGTGGTATTTGCTGGTATCGCTCGACATGTATCGATTGGCACCAAGAGTCTTGCACCTCGCAAGTTTTTTAGGCGAGGGTTCCTGTGGGGGCTTGTCCTTCAATTTGTTCACCAGGAAACCTTGACTTGCTGTAAGTATCGCACACTTCTCACAGTAATAGATCGCTTGATCATCCTCTCCATTCACGTAGTATGTGGCATCCTTTGCCGGATGATTGTCACAGCGACCACTGTTAAGCCGCTCCTGAGATTGCTTGTTACAATTAATGTTCTCTTTCTCATTGGTGAGCGTTGTGAAGCGTGTTTCTATCGAACCTCGACTCAGCAGCTTGCTAAAGGATATTCTGTTGTCGACAGCCGGCTGAACATCCAGCTTACCTTTGAGAGAAAATTTCCATGGACTATCACCTTGATTTTTGGCAGGAGTGCATTTGTCTGTGGATCCCTTGACGTTGTTAGCCCCCGGTAACGATTTGTTACAGCTATCCTTGACTGCACCAAACGAGCACTGGTTTGCCCTAAACATCCCAACCTAACGTAATTATAATTAATCGCGCACTAGCTGACTTAGTGGAAAGAGTAAGTTCAATGCTGTTTACGGCTGTCCACTGGATAAAGCTCTTCAGCGAACACCATATCTGGATTTCTATAGCGAAGCTTGTTGTCTTGCTGAAGCTACTATCTTTTCTTATCGCGACGTCGCTTCTATTCTGCTCGACGATTAGCCTGCTCGTTTTGCATCTGCAGCTAGCTCTCCCGCCCCTGCTACTTACTTTTTAGCAGCTCCTCCCGATAGTGCATAAATGAAATCTTGGCTTGCTGCAGTTGCTGATTGCGTTGCACTCGTGTTTGCTCTAAACCCTCTCGCTACCTCTCCCGGTTCTTTTGAGCAAGCTCGGCTATTTCGCTTCTCATCCGATAGTGTCTGTTTCGCAGTTGCGTTTTGATGTGCTACTTTGATAGGAAATTACTGACATTTACGAACTGGCTGATGAACCTACTGCCGTCATCAAAAGACAGCCTGTCTTTCTTATCGATGTTCCGAGATTTCACCTTGTAGGAAAGACTAGCCACGACAACTTCAGCATCATGCAGGGGAGGGTTATGTGGAGTGCTTAGAACCAATGAAGGCTCGGTTAGAATCTTGCTGTGCTTCTCCTTGTTGTTGGATTGCGAGTCAAAGATATTGGACTTGGGACTAAGCATCATCAAGGACGGCTCACTCACCTTATCCTCTGTCGAGTTGAAAGGTAGAATATCAACCGATGAGCTTTACGAATCGAAGCTTAGCATCCTCCTGCCTATTTGTTCAAGGCGACTCTTTCTTTTTCTAGCCTCCGGTGCTTTCTTTTTCTCAGTGCTTGAAGAATCTTTCCTCATCGTGCCTGCCGACCTGGTATCTTATTTATAATGCATCGATTGCACGTGGAGGGATACTTGCTTGGCGGCATTAGACGCAGCTTGCGGAAGCGGTTCCTTCTTCTAAGGAGGATTTGGCTGGCAGATCATGTACCTAACAGTTTATGCAGATTTAAATGGGAAGGACTGAGGACCCTCTTTGAGGTATATTGTGAGTTCAGTAGTATGCACATCGTCAGGGTAGAATTACCGGCTTGTTGGAAATACCCTCGACTGGAGCATTATAAAGAGCTTCTGAGGATCTTTCGGCTTTAAGAGGTGGGTATGTGGCATCGCTGCACCTTCATAATTAATCTTTGTCTTGATTTCTATTGAATTCCGTTGGCCGAAGCTGTAAGTAAGTAACCCTATCCCAAATATCCTGAGCCTGGCGTCGCTGAGTGAGCTGCAGTTGACCATGAGATAGGTGCTGTTTTCCACCAGCACTCTACTGCACTTGGTGTTGAAGTGGATTAAGTGGTAGCAGTCAGCAGCAACGCCATCGCCCTCTGTAAGCGAAAGTGGCCTCCCGAAGGCATCTTGAGCGAATTGTTGACTGAAGATAGACTTCGAGTTCTTTTGGTTGGTTTGAATGACTTCAGAAATGCTCTTGATAGCTGCCGATGTCTCCCACTGAAACGAAAGTTGTTTGCTTGTTTGGTTTCGAATAACCTCTACATTCTGCTCCAGGAACTTGAGTCTTCTTCGATTCACGGCGTCGCGGAGTGCCATGTAGTCGGCTAGCTTTATGAAAAATTTAGTGTTTGTAACCTGCTTGAGAGTATGCTGAGCCTCGTGAAGATACAGCTGCCTATGAAAGTAGCAGAGGTATCTGAACCACCTTTGGATCTTCTTGGCGCTTCTCTGTCGGAGCAGCTATTGCTTAATATTCGATGTCTTACGGAGACGATACCCACGCCATATTCTTTGAATACGCACGACACTGCTCACGATCTTCACAACCTTCTCAGGGTAGACCATGAGCCTTCTTCCACGAGCATTGGCGATGTTGTACTGGTAAACAGATCGAATCAAACCCTGAATCACCTTCATGGAACCAGATATCTCAACCAGCTGGGCAGCAGCATTCGGATTGCTTGTCTATTTGCTGGTGCTGGGAAGTTAGACTCTTCTGCTCAGTTTTCTTCTGCAGCTGATGACGCTACTACTTCGTTAGGCCAGCCTCCTCAACTTTGGCTGCTGAATCGCTGCCCTGACCAAAACACTAGCAGAAGCCGGTAGTACAATTTAAAGGAAAGGCACGTGGGATGTTTTCCTGTTCAGCAGACTCTCTGGGCAGGACCTAAGCAGAAACACTCCGCTGTTCTCACAGATACCGATCTGCTCGTTACTCGATGCCTCGGCCAAGGGCAGAATATATTCGCTCAAAAACTTGATATCAGTACGCAGTACGTATAACTTGTTGTGCGTGCTTAGCTGCAGATATTCATACAAGTGCTTCATCGCCATATAGTTGCGGCTGAAGAGTTTCCCGATACGGTACTCCATCTTTAGCCGCTCCTTCTTCGCCTGCACCCTTTACCGAGCATCGCAGGCGAGCTTGCGGAGTTTGATTACTATCAGTTTTTTCTTCATCTCTTGGTTGCTCTGGATCAGATATTCCTTTCCTCGTTGCTGAATTATCTGCCGCAAAGCTTTGAGATTTCTCATTAATTTTCGCCATGCCTCGAAGGGTTTTCTCAAATCTTAGCATTCAAGTCGAGTTGAGAGGATAGATTTCTGTTTCGATGTATTCTTCCGAACCCGGTAACCGCGGAATAGACTTTGAAGCTTGATGATGGGGTTAACTGAGACGTGCCTTCGACGGAGAACTCGTAATTCTTCGTGAAAGTGTTTGATATAATCGTCCTCGGTTAACCCTTCTGAACGTTCTTCAATCGCAAGCAGTGGAACCTGAACAAACGTCTCTGGCGAGAAAGCTAGGATTCCCGTTGATAGCCCTGCCGCTTTCTCCTACTCCACAACAATATGTCTGTCGACTGCTATTACACTGGTGTTGTTGACGAGAAAGTGCCTTGCCTGAAACTCGTGATTGTTGCCCCAGTACGATACCCAAGCAATGTTGTCGGCGAGTGGAGTTTTCTGGAACATCCTCTGCTTCTTGCCGTTAACTCCCTCGAAGAAAACCTGTTGAAAAGTCTCGAATTCAATGCGGTTGTTGTGCAAAAACAGAAATTTCAGATGAGCCAAATGCCCCAGGAAGGGGACAAGTCCAATTGCGTTGTTCGATAGGTCCAGTTTGATGAGATTGATGCAGCCGATCAAGGGCCGGAGGCTCATTGGAGAGGGCGTATGCAGCACCAGCAATCTCAACGAACTGGGACAGGGGATCAGTTAGTCAAGAGTTATTGCCTTACTGTTCATTATATTATGGGTGGAGTAGAGTCAACACAAGATCACATCAGAAGATGCTGCAGCTATTGGAGTTGTCGTTAATGCACCCACAGGTAACCTGCTTTGTTGAGTTCATCGGTTCTGCGCCGTTCAGGAAGCTGTGATCATCCGAGAAGGACTGGTAAAAAGAGTCTTCGTGTGAGAGTACTGCAGTTGATTCTAGGTTGGGATTGGACTTTGTCGGTGAAGGGAACACGCTTCTTTCGGTGGCTTGCTGAATCGGCCAATAGGTCTTGAGATTTGGCAACAGTCCACCATACTTGGCTTCGAGGTTTTCAGGAGGAATCGACTCTTGGAGCCTGTGTAGCTGCTTAGAATCAAGCACTTCTATCTTCTTCTCGGTGTTCTGCGGTATCAGTTTTTTGAACAGGTTGTAACTCATCTTGTGAAGGGCGTTGGTATTGACGATGTACAGCCTTTCCAAACATCCGCAGTAGACGATCGATAGCCTCCTCACAATGGATTCTAATAAGTGTAGTGGAAGAAGCAGCTTCCCTTCTGTGTCCACAACGATAATCCAGTTCTCCACTCGGCCAGGCACGAAAAGACCTTCCATTACCTGTTTGAGGAGGTTGTTCAGTGCGCAGTAGTACTCTTCCATCGTGTTCTACGTTTAGCATGCTTGCAGTACCTTCTGAAAATCTGTGAGGGCTGTATTGATGTAGATCACAGGTCTGCAGAGCCTATCCACGGAAAGGGTATACATTGCTCCCGATTGAAGTATCTTCTCTGCTTTGGGTGTCAGTTGTTGTAGACTCGGCGAGCTGCACCATTACTGGTAGACCAAGAGGTGTTCAGCCGATTCTTGAAGGTTGAACGAAGCAGAGTAAAGAAACCGAAGCAGCGTTGCCTAATCCTCACTGGAATCTATGCCTTGCTTGTAGAGGTAACGCCGAAATTATTCGATAGACTGCTTCTAGAAATCATCGTAGTCAATGAATTAGGGCAGGCGATGGAAGATCCTTCGAGAATGGTGCCCCGAGCTAACCCTGGCAATGTAATCAGCTGCGTAACATCAGATGTACCTGGGTGGGTTAAGCCGAAGGCCTCGGTCGGTGGCTTTAAAATATTGATAGTCTTCCTGCTACTCATCATATATGCACAACTAATTGTACGATTCTGATTACGAACGACATCTTATATCTTAGGAACGAAGATCGAGGTAAATTTGGAAGTAAGCCAGAAATATAAAGTGAGGCATGGTCATTGTCATCATCTGCACTTTCTTCCGCCGATGATGTTGTTTTGTCCTGAAACATCATTTCTGCTGCCTTTGATTCGGTTGGAATTTCCGTCAATGACATTGGAGCAGCCCAGAACCCCGTTGAAGGAGCCCTTGAGGGAGTTACTGTTGCCCTTCAAGATGTTGTTGTAGCCCTGTAGATTGTTGTTGCTTCCGAAGATGTCATTGGTGTTTCCACTAAGCGAATTGCCACTTCCTCGGATCCGGTTATCATCTCCTGATAACTGGTTTCTACACCCCTTCATATCGTTGAAGTTGCCTACGAGAGTGTTACCTCTTCCAAACAAATCGTTTGTACTTCCAAACACAATGTTTGAATCTCCAACCATGGTATTAGAATTTCCCCTGAGGCTATTAGAAACCCCCTTTACGATGTTCCCACTTCCAGTTGCAGTCAGTCCATACCCTTCAAGGCGGTTGCTATTGCCAGTAACTTGAATGTTAGATCCCAAAACAGCATTGTCATTTCCCCAAAGAGTATTGGTGTTTCCGACGATGTTGTTGCGACTTCCGTCGATGGAGTTGTATGCTCCACGGATATAGTTGTCGTCGCTGTTCCCAAATGAACACACCGAACACCCGCCATTGTTCTCTCCACCATTTCGCCTCCACACAGGCCCAGAGAAAGACTACTACGCATTGACTGTGTTCCCAAGTAGCACGGCAGCAACCATACCCACAGCAACACACTTCATGTTCGATTTCAAATGATAGAATCCCGTGCCGGGAGAATTTAACAGGGGATTCTTCCACCTTCAAAATGATTTCCATTTTCTATAATGGTGAGAACCCATGGCAGAATAGTAGTAGGAGTATCAACGGATCAGCTGACAGTCTTCGGACTGGTCGCCATCGAGGTCAAGTCGGTTGCTGATGCAACTTCGCTAGAAATCCAGCCTGGCATGACGCAGCTGCTTTACTTTGCACTTCCGATGCTGTTTTCTATTCGGCATCCAATTGCTCGGAGTCACTTCTTCGACGTTCTTGACCACCTCTTGGTTGAGACTTATCGATTTGGATTGTACGAGTGAGGCTAGCTTGAAGTTCTGAGGTTGGGTAGTTTTCTTCGCGTCGGTGATGTTCGACATCGACTTGAGTACTTCGCAGGTCTGTGAGCAATTGTTCGGCGAGTTGCGACTGGTTTTATCCAATAGGGCGGTTTATTTTCTGGAAAGGTTCTCATTTTCGTTTCTTTTGGTTCGGACACCTACAGTTTCCTCTTACTCCTCTTCATCGGAGCAATCAGTCTCGATTTATTTCTCAACTCTTGAGGGAGTGTTGAGTTCCTTTAGCTTCTCCAGTTTATTTCTCCAGTATGAAAGTGTGTCTTTTCTTATCGGCTCTCTCTTCGGGGTCGGGACAACTTATGGTTTGGGTTATGCCTTCTTTGGAAGCTGCTTTCTTGTATAGTGAAGGGATGTGCACTACAAATGTACTGACAGTTTGACTGGTCTTACGTAGGGAAGGAAACCATTATGTTCACCTCTGATCTCTGCC
>ERZ724508.471-NODE-471-length-28886-cov-5.865284_pt1 | contig 28886 bp, 39 predicted proteins | sample MGYA00376041_ERZ724508 | MGnify/ENA primary metagenome ERZ724508 (study PRJEB28724, sample SAMN07190887) | wastewater metagenome | isolation source: effluent of sewage treatment plant in Hong Hong | place: USA: Christiansburg, Virginia | collected 2016-03-01 ...
TACAATTGGAATTCCGAACGGTACGTTGGAACGGCTGAAGCGAAGATCACTGAACTGGAGCATTAGCAACTTTCCAAAGGTATCCAGCGCGATATTATCGGATGGTCGCCAGAGATGCAGCGATACCAGGATTGCCTGAGAACTTTGCTGACTCGAAGACTCGTTGAGTTGGACATTACCTTGTACTAACTTTACTATGTTAATGTGAAAACGAGCTGGGGTATGCTTACTGCGAGAAGCTGGCAACAAATTCTTGCGCGAGTGCAACCAACAGCAACCGAATTCGTCTGGTACTTCCTCGATAAGGAAGTGAGCTACCTCAAGCTATGTGAGCACATGAAAGCTGTGATGCCAGAGTTCGCTCCAAACAGCGATTCTCTCGCTATCTTTGCTGAGCTTGTGCATAAAAAGTCAAGTTACTTTGAGGTCTTTCGATTCATGGATCGTGACAAGACTGGGACTGTGAGCCTCACTGAGTTCATCTCCCATTGCACCAACATGCGCATTGGCTTGCCGCTCGACACTGTCAAAGAAATATTCCTACAGTTGAGCCACTCCCAGAAGGAATTTAACTACCACCAGTTTGTCGAGACACTCCAGCCTTTAGCCTCACCGAGCGACCGTAACGACTGGATATTCTCGTATAAGCGTGCAGTTCAGAATGAACTCATTACAGTTACTGAAGACATCTTAAGAAACTAATAGAAGTTCTACTCGTTACTGAATTCAGTGGATTGCCATAGATTTTTGAATGTCAGCCATGGCAAGTCAATGAAGGAGGTCGAAGGTATTCTCAACACAATTAACGTTACCGAAATGCTGCTCAAAAGGTTTTAAGCTGCTCTCCTCGCGAACAACAAGAAGAAAGATGTTACTGATCGGAAGCTCTTTGATAAGCTGGTAGCCAACTATCTTGGCTCGCTGTCGCCAACCAAACAGGAGTGCAGTTTACTCTGGGAAGCCTATCTCAAGGCTCGAACTCACACTAAAAAATCGACAGACCAATTGATCCGCAGCCCATAAACTGTTCAGGTATAACTCAACATCGGCAAGATCCTAAAGACTCTCAAGGAAGGACCAACGATTGACGCTATGGACAAGTTACAGCTCAACCGATTTAGCAGAGTGACCAAAGAAAACCTGAAGGAGTTACTGAATACTTTGGGGATAGTTATGTCCGGCAAGGAAGTCGAGCTAGCTCTTTCATCTTTAAACAAGTCAACCTACAAAGAATTGCTTGCCGAATCAATGCCAACCAGCCACTTCGACTTTTCAGATGAATCCTCGTCAGTGCTGCTCGGACAGATTAAACAGACAGTCAGATAACTTTGCCAAAGGCTCAACATTGACCTGCAGACACTGTTCAGATCGTTCGCCAAGAAGCTTGGTGATACCAATATCAGCGAGAAGTACTGGATTCCTTTGTTGGTGTTTACGTTAGGGTTAAAGCTAGAACATGCACATTCACTTTACTACTATATGGACGACGATCGGAACGGATAGGTTTCGGAAGAGGAGTGGTGCAAGAAGTTTGCAACTGAAGGGAGAAGTTTGGCAGGTATCCCACAAAGCACATTACTCAGGATGCTGGATATTCATCGGAATGGATATCTACGACCTTTTGAGCTGCAGAAACTCATCGAACAAAACAGCCTGGCAGTGACCACTGACGATGTCTTAGTCGCAAAGGATGTTGGGTTGGTTAACCTTTCCCAGTGGGTGCGGCTAAGTGACCTCGCTAAGAACAGTCCATCAGAATAGCTTACATTGAAGGGTATAGCCGATGAATCGAAGCTCATCGAACGGTTGATTGAACAATCAACCAGCGTGTACGCACTCGAGGAGGGGATTGTAGCTGAGACCATTAGTGCATCAACCGATGGGATCACCCTCAAAGGACTTGTCAAGGCATTCAGACAGTGCGGTATTCATTTCAGCGACCAGGATAAATCATATTTCTCCAGCTATTTCGCGGTACAGTTCAACCCTGGGTTCTTGAACTTGCAACCTATCATCGATTTTCTGAGGAGGTTCAGCAAGCGAGTCGTGCACTAAGAGGACTATACCGCTTTCAATGAGCTTGTGAAGGTGCTCGAAGTGAGAAAATCGAACCCCCGAGAGATGTTCTAAAAGGCAGCCAATTCAATGCGATAGATCACCAAACCACTGCTGGTTGACTATCTCCGTAAATTGGGGCTCGCAAAGTTTGAGTAAGCAATTTGTAGTTTATTGCTGGAACTCACTCTCCAGACTTCCGAGGAGGAGTTCATGGTGAAGTTCCATCAGCATTTCAAGAAGGCCCGTGAACAGACTGTTCGATCCATTATCAATAATATCGATAGAGCGCCGATGGGGCTCCACACTATTGTCTCCAACGTCTTCTCCAAACTCAATTAACGGTATAGCTCGTGCGACAGTTTCTGGCATGCACTCAAGCTTCAATCGGATACCCTCACCAAAGACCACCTACAGCGGTTGCTCATTCAGATTGGACTATGGACTTTTTCCGAGCAGCAAATCGACGAATTCTTTCAGTTCCTGGATAGCAACCGAAGTACTGAGGTTAGCTACTTCGAATTCGCTGCATTCTGGATAGCCTGCGAAATGACTGTCCGCTCAATAACTCATCACACCCAAAAGGCAACAAAGATTGAACAGTTGAAGGAGCAAACCGCCGAAATCTTCTGCGAGTATATTGGTTCAAGAGCGATGCGACCTGTCAAATAATTCAGTGAGTGTGATACTGGCCGGAAGGGATACTTAACTCTCCTTGAATTCAAGGTATTTCTGAAAAATTTCCGTATGAAGCTTAACGATTCCCTAAAGATCTCTGAACTGATGGCTCTACTTGATCCCACCTCCTCCAGAGATATGCTTGGCTTCCTGCCTCTCATGGCTAGGATCGCCAAGTACTGCGATGTATTCAACACCAGTGCTAAGATCGTGCAGTCGACTTACATCTTCGACCGGCAACTTGCATAACTCTTGAGGAAGCTGCCTGTCCATGAGATCAAGCAGTTCGATGGAGACTACGACTCGGTGCTTGAGGTACCAGAGTTATTAAGATTCATTGTGGCCAGGCTTGGACGTAAATGCGGCAACAGTGCTCTTCGGCTGACTCAATTCCTCAACGATTTCGCTGGACTTCGAATTGAAGATATAATTCGGTTCGGCCATCTCTATCACGAACGTTTACAAGATATCGAGCTGACACCGCTACCAACATCTGTTAACCTTCCAGATTCACTATCACTGATCAAACATCATTTTAGCCGAACCAACCGAATTCAAGGCTATTCGGGCCGCATTCACCAAGCTTATCGCTATCTTAATGTTTCTGCTCAAGGTACTGCAGGAATATCTATGCTTGCGCAACTCATGCAACTCGTCTGGCTCGAAAGAGCATTGTAGGACTGCCAGGTCGACGCTACGGATTTACTGAAGTTCCTCTCAACTATTGCTCTTAATAGGTTTGCAGAAGGACTCTTTCGTATTCCGATAGGTGACGAACTATTTCAACTTCACGCCGCCAAGAACACATCAGTTGAGGTGCCACAGCTCGCGAAGTCTCTCGTATTTTCATCAATCGACCGAGTTAATCCATTCTTGTAGTTGGCACGCATCAAAGATTCAGAACAAATGCTACTTCAGCCGTGCCGACAAGCATATGGAGTGCTGTGTATGGATTCCCACACCATTGACTACCACCTCAAGCTTAGCCGAGACCTCTATGAACTTCCTATCTGCTCATCGATCCTCAGCAACACTGTTCAGATCATCATCATCAACAACAGTCAGCTATTCGAAGACACCGTAAAAAAGCTTGGTGGACTGCTGTTCAATCCCTGCTTTAAAGACAATTTCGGAGAGGTTGCCAAGGGCTGGGCTGTTGAGATTCTTAGGCTGCTCAAGAAAACCCACTAGTCTGGTTTGGTGGGTCTTCTCCGCCCAGGTAATCTCACATTCGGAAAGGAAAGTTTAGGCTACCGTCATATGTTTATGGCTTTGAAATGCAACGAGGATGGGCTGGCAAAGTGCGGCCTTGACGTACTCTACAGTAATACCACATAAATAGACTTTCCACAGTTCAATGGAGATATTACCGAACCCAGCATTAAAGCCTACTTTGCCAAGGTAATCAAAAACCCCTTCAATGCTCCAGAGTTAAAGTATGCCAAACAGCTCTCTACGTTAACATCTGCAATAGACGTGTATGCTTTCGGCGTGATGCTCTTCGTGGTGTTGTTTGGTGAGTAACCCATGACAGCAGAGAGTGGTGCAATCGAGCCCAGCTTGTGGTCTGACCGCAGAATATTCAACTTGCCATTGTCAAGGATAATGACTCAGCAACAGCTTGACGAGCTTTGGCGAGATGCAACTTGCACTGATATTGGGTAGGCCATCTCCTGCCGCATCGATTGCTCCGATACCAACAAGCAATGCTTACGAGATCTCGTGAACGTGATTCAGATGTGTCTCAACTACGAATGGTTCAGAAGACCAACAGTGGACAACCTGCTCAACACTGTCTTTTCTCGTTGTTAAGAAAGCTACTTCAAATAGCTTGCAGAAGCATAGGAGTTCTACTCGCCTGAACTGCTGCTAGCTCCGCTTCGGCTCTCTTTGGAGAGGTTTGTGCACATGGCTGCGTAGCAGTCATCCACCGACCTCTTCCTGTTCGGCCAGAAGATAGATATACTCAAGACAGTGGAATTGATAAGACATTCAATGGATCATCCACGGCTTCTGGGCAGCATCATCAGTGATGGCTACATCCTTGAGCTTCTGTTTGTTGTGCTTGGATACGCCAACAGTGAATACCAAGCAGTGCAGAAGTACCCGATTGAAGTTGTTCGAGCCTAACTGTTCGAGGTACTCTAAGCTTACCTGACTGTACTTAGGAAACTTCTGCAAAAGGTGACTCAAGCGACCGCTAGAGAGTTTATTGAGCATGTACTGACGATATTCGCTATGAGTTACCTCAGAGAGCCGCTGGGCCTGTTATCAGACGGTGATGCTCCAACTTGGATTGACAACTATGCCGATGATCTCAGTCTGTACGAGAGACTGACGACAAAGAAACAGGACAGTTCGTTCACTTGGAACGAAGTTTGGTTCAGTCTAATCAGTCCGATCTATAAAAGTCTGCTCTCCAACAAACATATTCAGGAGTACTTGATTTCTGCTGAGCGAGAACAGCACATCAACGAATTCTAGCTACAGAATAAACTAGACACCCTAACAAAACAACAAAATCTTCAGGTCTCCAAATCTCTGATCTACTATGAGGATCTCGTAGGAATCAGTGAATGTCTGCAGTCGCTGCATTAGAGTGCCAGGGAGGACGGCCAATCCAATAAATCCGCCCTCAAAATTGTCCTTGGTTACGTCAAGTCGTTGGTGTTGAGCCATGATATCAACAAAACACGAGCACTTCTTGATTCCCGCATCGGTTAGGCCCTGCGCGGTTTTGTAGCCCACCGTAGCACTGAAATCCGACAACAAGTAATGGCTCTGTACCGTGAGCTGTCAATGGGGTTGCTACCAGCACGAGTTACCCGCCGCTCCGCTGAGGAAGTTCACAAAAGTCTTGGTGTACTCCATCACTTCATGTCCACAACTGATCGTATGGATCGCCGAAAGTTTCAAGATTTCAGTAATGACTACTACGGTTTCCGTGCTGAAATCGTTAGGCAAATTCTCAGGTAGGTATGCCGCTGTTTCAGCCTTTCAGTGTTATCCTCAGCATTGGCTCATTGGAATTCAGATACGCTTGGACTCTTCTCGAATCTTCTTCACGGTGGGGAGGAATTACTGGCCTTACTGAACTCCCCAGCTGTTGAGGCCTTCCAGAATTTCTACACATATTGGGCGAAAGTGAAGGATTAGGAAACCCTGAAACACTGCAAAAGCATCCACGACGCAATTCTTTCAGTCAACAACCCAAAACTGTTTCAGCTGCTGAAAAGCAATCCCGTGATATCGCGAAGCCTACAGAAATTATCCGTGCCGGAGTTCCAGGAGGTTACTCTCTTCTACCTATCCAACAGATATGTGTTGCTTATGAACCACTACAATAAACACTCAGCAACCATTCTTAATGAACTCGAAGCATTAGCTCTCAGCAGGCATGACAAATTTGTCAAGTCTGCTAAACTTACCCGTCTCGAAGAGTTCCGAAAGGAACTGACAAACTACCTCGACCAAGCAGTAAGGTTCGTAAGGGACTGTCCGCGAGATAGAATGCTTGCCTGCAGCCAGCTTCTCGAGCGGTTATCGACCTTCTTGCAGCGGCTGATAAGTGAACTGGGAACCTTCCAGCAGCTGAGCATGAATGTCGAGTTAATCGTGGTAAGGTGCCTCGTCTTCTACTAGGAACTGCTACAGGAACACTGGTAGTTCATGTTCACTCCCTAACTAACCAGCTATCTTTTGGAACAACTATTCAGGGCTTATAGTTACCACGGACGTATCCGTGAAAGCCAAACCCAACTGAGCATCCAAGACATGCACGAAGTGTAACTGCTACAGTCACCCGAAGCAATAGTTGAGTATGTTTTGCGTCACGACCTGCTCCGAAAATTCATGCAGAACAGAATGAGTGAGGCTTCCAACAGTCTGATGCGATGCTTTGTGAATGCCCTATCAGGATAGCTACAGGGCCGTCTCTATGGAATCGGGTTTGTAGGTAGCTTCTGTAATTTGGCCCGATGGCAATACTCCCTTGTACTGGCCTACATGCAGACCAAAACAGAGAACTTACATGTGCTTCAGAGCTATGTAGAATAGGCAAACTTCCGTGTCAGGGTGTTCGATATACTGGTTCGACAGACCAGCAACCGCCTCCAGAATGAACTTATCAAGGCAGGCTTTATAGAATTTATGGTGCAGGTGCTGCTGCCCAACCAGCAGCAGTTCGATATGCGCTTCTACCGTTCTACTGAGGAATTTCTCCCCTACCGCTACTCAATACCACTGCGCAATGAAGCTCTGTGCATGATCACATCTGTATTCTGGCATCGACCTCAACAAATTTTGCAGGAGCTCGTTGCTCAAATGCTCAAGCATGGCACAGTACGCAGGGAAGCAGATAATCTCACCACCCTCAAAGCAAGTGATATGCGGCTGCTGGACAGTCTCTGGTTGTTCAGCCACCTTCTGGAAAGTTAGGAACCCAACTTGCTCCTAGAGGCAGACAACTATTCTGTCAGACAGTCCGTCGCCAAACTGATTGAGGAGAACCCCGAACTCGGCAAGTTCTATCCTGCTCTAGCCCGTCTTTGATTGTTATTCAACCATCTATATCGACAATCGCGACCAATAATATTCATGATGATCCTGAACCCTCATCGCGGTAGTTTGGTTCAAAATAAGATTAACTTTCTCCTGCAGGTTGACGAGTTCAAGGACTACGATCCAGCTTGGCTTCACCTACTCGCCGAATAGGGCTACTACCGAACCTACAACAGCCGGGACGTTTTGTTTCGACAGAATGAAGTAATTCAAGCGCCAGTGTTCGTGGTAAGTGGGGAGCTCGCTCTCTACAAGTACTTTGACTCTGAAGTTCCATACACCAAACTCAGCACCATTCGCATCAAGAAGGAGTGTGATTTACGAGGGGACAATCAATACCATACCCAAACACGGCTGTTCAGGCGGCTCAGCAAACTCGTCGATAACAAGCTGGAGACGCCAAAATGCCAAAAGAAACTGCTTAAGAAAACAGGACCCCATCAGTTGGTTGCACTCGACGCAACATCAATCACTCGCTTCAGTACTTGGCCATATGAGGCTGTTGCACTTGAGCCAACTCGCTGCCTCCTAATAAATCGGTCAGTCTTTCAGTAGCTTGAAAGGATAAAGTAAGAGGGTACATAACCAACATTGCTTACAGAAACTAAGCCTCGGAGGGTGTCCTTTGCCCAACTGATGGACTAACAAATTCGGACGTTGGATAGCTTGAAGCATCGCAGTTCATCAGTATCAGTAAGACGAAAGCCACATCTTAACAAGGACCTGAATTTTCTGAGCAAGCTCTATCGCAAGGCTGTGTGAGATTATTTTATTATTAAAAATATCAACGGCATGTCGGAAAGGAAACGAGAGTGCTGTAGCAGCTGCGACAGCCACGGCAACAATTTAGTAGCGATGGGGTGTGGCCACCGCCTCTGCATCAACTGCATCAAAAATGTCAGGATACCTGCCAGCAAGTACCGTTGGGTGCTAACTTCAGCTGCATAGTTTGCTTAAGTAGCCGTTCCAAGAAGAACCGCACCTCAGTCAGTCCATAGGATCGTAAGAACCAGCAGTTCTCCGAACCAAAGACACTTCGCGAGAAGATCCTCGATCGAGTAAGATCGCCCAGCACTGCCCATCAAATCAGTGAGAGCTCTCCAGACAAAAGCAACCGCACCTACAACCCGGACTCACAGAACAAGACTCCGTTGAGATAGCAAGAGATTCGCATTGAAGCACTTCAGTGTCGCGAACACAATGAGCCACTCATAATGTACTGCGAACGCACCAAAGAATTTTACTGTGCACAATGCCTTTATCTGAAAAATGCACGCAATCTCAACACCATACCAATCAAGAACGCTGCTTAGTTGCTCCAGCAAGAAAACAGACTGAACAGGTAGGAATCTCGGGGAAATCTCAGTCAAGTCGAATCGGCAATACGTGTGTGCACCGTCAATAGGCAGCTGTTCGAATCAGCTATGCGACAGTATAGCGACATCATTGAAGCAGAGTTCGATGAAATTAGAAAAGCACTGAAAAAGCGAGAGCAAGAGGTGACAACGGCAATTGAGCAACTCTTCCAAACTCGCATCGACGAATATGGGAAGGTGCTTACTGATCTGGAGTTTCTACGATTGAGTCTCAAGGAATTTAGGGAACACAATAATAAGGAAAATTCAAGTCTCAATGCAGTGGTCTACATGTTCTCAGCTTACAAGATCATTCGGAAGACTGTGAAGAGCATCGACATGAATTATGTGCAGTACACGCCACAGGATCTCTCCGTAGTGGAACTCGATCGGAGGGCACTCAATGAATCCATTGCCAACTTCGGCCGCATCAAACTCGATCTTCCTTTGAAGCCACAAGATAATGTTGCTAAAGCCTCCCGAATCAACTCCCTGGAAAAGGGAAAGAGCCGTTCTGGAGCTCCTCATCAGATGCATTCAATTCGCGAATAAAACGAAAATTCGCAGGTAAACAATTCTATTCCACCGAAACAGGGCCGCGACAATCACATCTCCTCAGAAGGTCGACAAAAAACTCACAGCGGCTCGAAAGCAAGCCGACAGTAGCCTGACTCTAACCTCCGTCGCAAGCAACAGCACTCGCTATGCAACAACATCTATGAACCTCCGGAGAAGAACCTCTACGAACGACTGCTCAACGAAAAGTTCAATAGGTACAAGTGACCTTCTTCCGGTGATTTTCATGCTTGTTACCGCTCGTTATAGTTTCGGTATTGATTTCATATGAGGGAGCGCAGTAGCAAGGAAAGTCATGCGAGTAGTAGCAAGGGTAAACGCAGTAAGAACCTCCTCGATGGTAGTACCTTTCGCATCAGCAAAATCAACTTGAACAGTGGTGGCAGTGATCTCAGGCTGACCAGCTCCCATTTTCGGAGGTCGATGCTCCTCGAGCCAACCGTTATTCCATTGGAAAAAACAGCACAGGCGAGTCATGCTCGTCTCCAGCTCAATATCAGCAATGCGGCGACACGAGTAAAAGCTGCTTTAACAGTCGCTGAACGCAAATAATCGCAATCACCCAAAAGAAATGCGACGGTGATCATTGAAAGAGCCTCCACCATAACTCCTCTCAACGCCTACCTTCATGTATTGATCGTGCTATCATAGACCAATCATGAAAACGAGTCGAAGGAATTTAGATTGGAGCCTGCTAAGACCTCTCGGAAGGAAATTGGGCCGGTGAGAGCCTATGCTGCTAACACACGTGCCAGCACATTCACCGATATCAACTGCGATAGGCTCAGTATTGTAACCAACCTTCAACCAATTGGCAAGGTATTGCCCAATATGCAAATATCGTTCTTCGCGATCTACGATGGCCATAACGGTGCCGGCTGTGCTTAGTACCTTCGAGATAACATGCACGTTTACCTGTCTAAGGACGAAGACTTCCCGGAATCTATGGCAGAGGCCTTATCGTCATCCCTTCGCAAAATCTAAACGGATTATCTCAAGGTTGCAGAAAAGAAGGGGGATTGCTGCGGAAGTAATGCACTTGTGATGGTATTGGTGAGCAACCTCGGAAATGGGTCGACTAAGTGTTACGTTGCTTGTGTAGGCAACAGTCGAGCAGTGATCAGCCGCAATTGTGGTTCTGAAGTGACTGCTCTCAATGTCGATCACTCACCGCACACCGATCGTGAATACCGTCGGATTATGAAGGCAGGCGGATCGGTTTACACACAAAAGTCCAGTCAAATCATAGACTAAGCAACTAAAAATACTTTCAGAGTGATACCGGGAAAGCTGAAGTGTTCAAGAGCCATCGGAAACTACGAGCTTAAATCGGATCGGTTCGGCTACCGTACTGGCATCATAATCAGCGACCCCGAGGTCGAATCATACGAAGTCGAGGACGGCGACTTCATCCTCATGGCAAGTTTGTAGCTGGTAGTGATATTCAGGTGACGGAGTCTTTGATGCGCTGACCAGCAGCTAGGCTGCCAAAGCAGTCTGGGCATCGGCCCTCGCCAATCGTCGATAAAACATTCACGAACAAGCAGGGTAAGCTGTCACTGCAGTACTTTACCAAGCACTACGAAAGCTCAGTAACGATTACATGTCAGCCATCTTGGTCTGCTTAACAGGCTTTGAGCAGACCATCTTCGGTGAGTAATCGGCTCGTCTCCCCGGTCGCGACACTCCTTGAAGCTAATATCCACCCTATAACTTTTAAAAATATTTTGAAAATGGTAAGCACCTCCAGCTAATGTAGTCCGTTCCCCGTGGCAAGCTCACCGTCAGATAGCTACCCCGCACCCGCAGAATGGAGGTCGATGATAACTGCAAGGTCAAGCAGATTCAGGAGCGAGTATGAGTGCAACTTATGTAGGCATTGGTTCAAGACGAAACAGAAACGATGAATGAGTTGGCGGCACTGTACGGCAGCGCCTTCCCAATGATGCTGAAGTATGAGCGCGAAGTGCTCGGAAGGCCAGAGAGGTTACCTGGACTTCCCTCTTCATTTACAGGTAAGATATTGGCCAATGTAGCTTTGGAATGCCACATGAATCGTCTGAACAGTGTGACCTTCGAAGACTGCCTAAACAAGGGAAGACTACGTCAGCGACTGACTCCCCACGAGTACTTCGAAAAGTGACGTGATGATTTGCAGTCGATAAGATGTGGCCGCTGATCGGATTGGATTGTAGGTGCATCGTATTAAATCCGACTATGCCGCCAAGTTCTACAATAATTAGATCTGAGCGCACCGGGACGGAAGCAAGACATGCCTCGGAAGTTGAAGAAAAAGGGGATACCGCCAGAAGGTTTTACCTTCACAAAGTCGGAGTACACGCGGCTACGGGAGCACTACCTGCGTAGCGAGTACAAGGTTGTGGAAACGATGCTACACCACATTATCTAGCAAACCGACTGCTAGTACTGGCGCCTTCGGTATCCTCTCTTCAGTCTTCTCAAGGCAATCGCCCGCAAGCTGCTGCTCAATCAGTATGAATGCCTGGTCTTTGGCTACTTTCTTTCTCTCAACAAGTGGCGAGCCGACACACCAACAATCATGAAACATCGCTACAACTTTCCTGAGGTGGTCTATGTCAACGACCCGACAGACTAGCCCGAGCTGCGAAGTCTAACCCTCTTCTTGTATTTGACCTGCTACAGCGTCAAATAGTACCTCAATGAAGATGCTTCCATCTACCTCCAAGAAATGGTTAAGATGCACGCAAACTTCGTAACAGTCAATGCTGATTGGATCAACTCGCAGTAAACCGCCGAGTTAGAACTTGACCCTGAAAAGCTCAACAGTCTCTATAAGAAAATAAGCCGACCCTATTTACGAGCGGACTATAGCCAGCTGGTAGATTAAATTTTGCACATCTCTCCTTGCTATGGCATCGACAAGGAGAAAGCAGCAGTCAGTCGAGTAACTGTGGAGGTTCCTATGATCAAATAGGAACACTCACAGACTCCGATTTAGACGCTGTTTCCCTCTCACGGACAAGATCTGCTGGAAAATCTGGGGGGATGGGGTTCACCTGAGTCCAACAAGGACCTATTGTGATGCCTTCGTAACAAATTTATGTTAATTGGAAGTCCCGTCATATAATCGGTTTCAGAATGACCAGCAAACCCGAGTCGTATAAGGAGACAGTGTAGAAGCAGAAAGCACAACAAGTCGAGAAGATATGGCAGACCGTCGGTGCAACGGAAGGTCTTGAAAGCATCGTAAAGCTTCGAGAGAAGCTGAAGGCAGTCGAAGAAAAACGCTCAAAGACTCGGCATTACATGGCGGAGACCTAAACGAACTACAACGGTCTCAAGAAGAACATTCGATAGTTCATACGTACTCAGAACACTGGCAAGAAGGCCAAACGCTGATTGGTTTGTAAGCTATAGGCAAACATGGGACATCAGTAAGCAATGGGAAGTTTCTTGAGCTGGTAGCGGATGTTTACGAGTAGTTGGCAGATACCTAACCGCTGTTGGCAGTTGCGCTGGATCAGCTTTTCAACCAAACGCTTGACTTCAGCAGGTTGTTCTTCATCTCGGAAGCGGAAGTGGTCTGCATGAGATAATATAGTACTGTGCTCATCGAGTATTTCAGCCTTTGAGCTCCAGTAAAGTTTTCCGTGTACAAGGTAGTCAAACAGAACCCCAAGGTTCCAGGCAAGGCTTTGCTATGATTCTGCCTCACCTGCCAAAACCTCTGGAGCAAGATAGAGGTGAATAGGCTTTTCAAATGGTTATTCGTCCTTGAGTTGTATAACTAACGCTGTTGGATCTTGTTGCTACCAGTTGTACACAGCGATCTATCGGGGATGCAGTGAGCCGGTACAGCCAGTCTCAGCAAGCCTACGATCTACCGCTTCAGTGAGCCTAAGCATCACATAGTAGGTCCACTCGGGCGTGTTGGCGAACACCTTCACAAAGTTTCTATGTTGAGCATATACTTTACTCGAAGGTAAGTTCATGAGTCTGTGGAAAGAACTCAGTCGAACTGGGAACATATTCCGAGGGATGTCCACTCTGTGAGTTGTCATCTCTTGCAGGCAGTTGAGCTTCTGATCGAATTCTTGCCATGTAACGGGTATGTTCGCTTCTTTCTGTTTGTTCTTCAATGCAGTTTTGAAAAACCTCAGTACGGTCCCGCAGGTGTTTCAAGCTCAGTTCTAACTTGCTCAAACCACCCACTGACATTTCCGCGTCCATCGTGCTTTGTCGTTTCAATGATCTTTCAATGGGCGCTTCCGCAGCCATGAACCGTTCTAAGTGTTTTCTGAGGTCAGCTGTGCTTTCAAAATCGTAGAGTCTGCTCGACAGTTCCTCAGCCAACCGATAGCAATCGATGTAGCGAGTATCCCGACAGCTTTCGTTGAACCGCTTTTGAGTAGCTTCCATTCGTCTCGCTGACGAACTCAATGTTTGCTCTTCGTGCCGTTGTCTTGAGGGATCCCGATACAGGCTTGATCGGCTCTGCATTACCTGATGATCACTTCCACGTTGTGACAGCTACCTTTCATAACTGAGCAGGTCCTGTGATAGACACTGAATTTCCTTTCGCAATTTAATATTGTGGTTCTTTTGCTGTCCCAACTCCTCATTAAGTTCGTCTACGAGACGCTGCCTATCCTGTGCAACTAGCCTCCTGCTATTGATTGTACCCGGCCGAAACTCCCCATCTCTAGACTGTTAGTGAGACTATTGCGGTGTTTTATGCATTTTGTTCCGCAGCATAGCATTCTCTGTCTCTAAAACTTCCAGCCTCTCGTGAAGCCTATGGTTTGTTTCGCACAGTTCGTACATCTCCTTAAGTAATCGCTTGTTTTATTCGTGAATGAGCTTGTTAAGACCTTTCCCGTCTTCGATTATGTTTGTTTGACGGCAACGAAGCTTTAACATCGTCTCCCGGTAGTTAATGTCGTCGGCTTTACTGCTCAGTTCTTTCCGCTCTTCGCATAGGGCACCGACTATTTCATCGCCACGCATTAGCAGCTCCTTGTAATTTTCGATTGTGTCGTGTAGCTGCTCGACTTCCTGCCGGTATTATGCCAGGCATTATCGCTGTTGGTCGTTTTCATCGAGCAGCCTTTCGTACATTTCCAGGTTAACTTCTCCTACCTTAAGTCTTTGGTTGTCAGCACACATTTCCTCGAGCGATTTCTTGAGATTTAGCTTGTCGGCACGTAGTCGTTCAATTACAGCCTATTGCTCTGATTGGTTAGTTCCCAGCTCATGTACTCTCGTTGCCAGTGCTTTCGTTTCGTCTTCGCTCAGCTTCACTATGTTCTTATACTCTTCGATTTAGGCTTACAGTATGGTATTGCGCTGTTGCAGTGACCGTGATTTTTGCATGGCATCCTGTATGAGCCCCTTGAGCGATTCCTTTTAAGTTGTGAGTTCATCTACAAGTTTCTCCCATTGCTTGATATCTTCGATTTCATGCTGCACCTCCTCAACATTTCTGCTTTCGAGTTGTTCCATGAGCTCGATGGATCGAACCCTCGCCTGCTCCAATTCGTCAACAACCTCCTAGAGTCGGATTCGAAGCCTTTCATTTTCCAGTTTTAAGCTCTAATTTTAGTCTGCATACCGCTGACCGAACTCATCAAGCTCGTTGATCTTGTCGATCAGCTGCTTCTGTGTCTCCTTTTCTTCAAGACTTTTACGGATTATCGTATTTTCCTGTTCCAGCTTCATTGAGTACTTCCTGTGTTCGGTTAGTTAGTCTGTGAGACGGTTGATCTGTTCCTGCAGCCTCATCATCGAACTTCTCAGCACTTCGTTCTCCTTCTTGCTTTGGCTTTGGAATTCCTCATAACGTTTATTCAAGTCTTATTGATGCCTTTGGAGGGTCTATTCGATATGTTGAAGCTCGCTGAAGGCTCCGATCGTCTTGTTATCTTCGCTCAGAGATTCGTCTAAACGGTTGGGTGACATTCCACTGAACCGGAGTCCACTATTATGTTGTGTTCCCTTTCCAGCCGATCCTTCTTGCACATTGTCCTTGTTGTTGCTTTGTGGTACAAGGACCTAGATTATTTTCTCAACCTCAACGATCTTCTCAACAATCTTCTCGACCTCTACAATTCTATCAACAATCTTTTCGACCTCGACTATCTTCTCCACTATCTTCTCCACCTCAACGATCTTTTCGACAATCTTCTCGATTTCGACTATCTTCTCCACGATCTTGTCGACTTCTACGATCCTATCCACAATCTTTTAAATTGGGACTTCAACTGTCACTACTCTTTCGACAGGAATTTCGACAGTAACAATGCGTTCAACCGGAACTTCAACTCGAACCTCCACCGGAACATTCACGAGTTTCTCCACCTCTACGAATACAATCTTCTCCACAGGTACTTCTACAATCTTTTACACAGGTACTTCAACCAGCCTATCGACCTCAACTATTTTTTCCACCACCCTATCCACTAGTCTCTCGATTTCCTTCTCAACTATCTTCTCGATTTCGAGCGGCGTCTCAACAAGAACCTCCCGAAGCACCTCGTATGGGATGAGATTGTCAACCTCAACGATCTGCTCGATCAGAACAGGCCTGTCTACTTCCTTGATAACTTCAATGATCTTATCAACTTCCATGATGGTTTCGAACGGAATGATTTTTTCCACGACCACTTCTTTGAGGATTTCCATCGGGACTTCAACCAAGACGTTGACTGGCCTATATACTTACACGACTTTCTAGACCTCCACAATCCTTTCGATCTCCATGGGCACTTCCACAAACACGTTGACTTACTTTTCCTTTTCAACTATTCTTTCTACTTCGACAATTTTCTCGATCTCCAACGGCACCTCAACTATCGTTTCAACCTCCTTCTCCACAATCGTTTAGAATTCGACAGTAGTCTCCATCACCCGGTTTACAATCCTCTCGACTTCCACTTCGAACCCAACCTCCACCAGTCTGGTTTATCGAACAATACGTTCCACTGGCACCTCCACCGGTAGAATGTTGGTAACCTCGTGAACTTCAACATTGCTGGAGTCTCTCGGCATCTCCGTAGTTGGAACATACGATAGCTGCTCTAAAGGAAAATCGTCCATGAATAAGCTCTGCTTTAGTGGTGGGCGGAAGGCTGACATGTCGCCCTTCTCGAACATTGGAATCGACGGCTCAATTATCGTTGGTTATCGCTTGGTGAAGTTACGTGAGTACTCCAAATCGTTGATTTCTATTGCTCTGCCAACTGACTGCTGCAGTTGCTACCAGGTCTTCCTCTGCCCGGCGAGTACTCGTTCCAGGGAATGTTTGAGATCAGGTACTAACATTATCCTACGGATGAGGTTGCTTATGTGTTGCTCTGAGTTCCCCAAGTCTTCTGTTAGTGCCTCCAACAGTCTATCCAAGATCTGATCGACGGGTTCAGGTCGCGCTATTGTTCGCATAACTTGAAGCTCCACGGGAATGGGTTTCATTGCAAGTCGAGGCGATAGAGGTTGACCAGCTCCAAGAATTTCAATGGGAACCTCGATGATCTTTTCTACTTCTCTCACTTCACACTTATGGTTCGTTGGAAGGTTGTCTCCAGTGAGCAAAGTCTGTGAGGCTGCTTCCTCTAGAACAATCCCAGAGGCCTCCGCCGACTCTCCGTCAGCAACTTCCATTAAATATTATTCGGGTTGTTTGATGGTCTATAATGATAAAGTATTGAGGAGATGAGCAGCGAAGATGGTTCGGACAAGCTGACAAAGAATACAAGCTAGCATCCAGATGAGCAAGCACCACCCATTGAAAATCTACAGCACTGGAACGAATTGGTTGAGGGAAAGCAACCATCTCCAAGCCAATCAGAAATTCGACGGCACTTTCGAGTGACCCAAGGCAGTCGCATAAAGAAGCTGAGGATGTTAGAACCAATCGTTGCGCCCAAGCCTCAATTCAGCTACGAATCGGATACGAAGCGTATTTAGTGCAGCGCGAGCAACTGTCTACTATTCTGATGTACGTTTCCCTTAGCAGAGTGCAACTGTCAGCAGAATACTTACGGATAATCTACTTTAATGCAACGGATAGCTGTTGAATTGCGTCAATAATTTGCAGGGATTGGTCATTCAATTGATCTTCACAGTCCAGGTGTCCGTGAACTTGTCGTAGCTGATGAAATCTACCTTGTTCGTGCTCTGGCATCTGGCCCTGAGGATACTTTAGATTTCCTCACATGAGTTCGCGTTGGCGGTGTCTAGCACGAAGATGCTGCTGAAGAAAGTCGCCAAGCAGGGGGAGTTCATCCACTTTCGCTTCTCGTGGGTGTCGCTGTCGCTGGGTTTGAACTCCACTTCACCTCGAAGAATAGTAAGGCTGTCTGCGAAATCGATGTTTGCGGGGTTAAGCTGCAGATTCGGCCACTCCACACTTCCGTGCTCATTGGAGATCCTCAGGTTATTGATGAAACCGTTTCCATATTCAGTGAAGGAGCTGGTGTAGCCTGGCTCAAGATTTACAGTTTCCCGAACAAGTGTAACCTCCACCCCAGGAGCTCGCAGGCTTGGTCGAGGCTTCATCACCTTATCATACTTTCGCATAATTCCGCTCGCCATCATTTTGGAGGTGATCTTCTAAAGAAGGTTGTTTTTGTCGAGATTGACTGTCGAAATGTTAAAGCTCATCAAGTGGTTTCCATAACTCTGAACACTGACCTCGAGGTTGCTAGGTTTTGTCTCTGGTGACGTAATGTCAACTTTCCTGGCTTAATTTTCAGACCTTGGGTTCTTGAAGATGGATGAGTCCACCTCAGTGAAGGTTGGTTTGGAGAGCATCTTCACATCGAAATTCGGGCGTGTATTAGAGTTAGTATTGGCGACTGGGTTCTGAACAGTTGAATTGCGCAAGGAAAAGGGATTGGACTGGACTGATGGCTTAACTGCAGCCTTCGCCGGAATAGAGGGAGCAACTGTTTCCACCTTGAATGGGTTGTTGGTTGAAGAGGTATTGGGTCGGACTGATTCGATGGCAGCTTTCGCCGCAAGAGAGGGTGCATATGTTTACGCCTTGAACGGGTTATTTGTAGGTGCAAATACCTTGCTAGATTGTGGTCGAGACTAAGCAAAGATGTTGGAGGGATTTGTAGTATTGCTAGACCACAGTGATGATAAGCTCACTTGACTGTTGTTTAGCTTCGGTTGGAAAATGTTTGACTGGGATGGTGGTTTCTACGCGAATGGGTTCCCGCAAGAACTCTTGGTCGGGGGTTCTTCAGCAGTAGTAGTTGGTTTCTTGGCGAACAAGCTAGTCCTCTCTGAGTTCCCTTGCGAAGGTTCAGATTGTTGGCTGGAGAAACAGTCAGAGAACATATTTGGATGCTCCTTCTTCCTGAACATGTTATTGCCTCCACTGCCGAACACATTCGGGACTAGAAGCCTATCTTCCATATGTTTGTAGATGTTGGTGGATTGGCCGAAAGGATCTGAGCTCACCTTAGTCTCATTGTTGGCGAAGATATTGGGCTTGCTGGCGCTTGCAGATGGCCCAGTACAAGGAATTTTCTCGATTGTTTGGCCGAACATATTTACCCTTGCCCCCTACATGCTTGGTTGGCCAGTTCCACTTTGCTGATAAGTCTTGGTTTGGTTGGGGTAAGTATCAGCAAATGGCATCTCGTTTGATTGTACGTTCATGCCCATCGAGGCGGGAACATTATTGGAGTTCCAAGTAGGATGCACGGCTTGAACTGGCGGCTTGTTTTCTTGGTTATCACTGACCTGGGAGCCTATCTGCTGCAAAATCCCTTGACGTGAGGCTAGGTTGGATTGTCGTTGCTGAATAGCATCCATCTGTCTCACGATCTAGCAGCTTGGGCTAACAGAGTTGCTAAAGAGGTTAGTACTCGATGGTGGTCGAGAAGCGGACTGCCCCAGGTGCTGTTTGTACGGAGTTGAGCAGAACATGGAGAGATTGTTGTAGCTCATTGATTCAAATAATAACTTTGATCTCTACGAATTTCCTTTTTATATGGACTGTCTAACGGTTTGTGAAATTTCCCCATTTTCCCTTCGAACTGTCAAACATTATAATACACCAGTTGAAGTCGTGATGAGCTATGTGATCCGATGTCTAGAAAACGAGTGTCCACCAATGCACTGGTGTAATGCTGAGCAGGTATGCATGCACTCTCTCTTCCCGCTTAGCTTCGAAGCGATAGTAGGTTCATTCATAGTCGCGTTCATAGCAGGGGTTTCTACACTAGCGGGGCTCGGTGGGGGAGGTCCAATGATCTCTTTCCTGATTCTGCTCTTCTACTATAGCCCCAAAGTCAGTACTTTAATGGTGTACTGCCTCATCCTTGGCGGCACGCTCGGGAACGTGACAAACCAAGCCTCGACATTAGTGAACGGCCGGCCGATGATAATCTACAGGTACTGCTTCGTGTCGATTCCCTTTATGTTTGCCGGCAGCCTCATCGGAGTGCTGATCAACAAGTACTTTCCAAGCGTCGTGGTTGTGGGCCTCATTATGGTCACAACAGTTAGCTCACTCAAAAACATCTACATCCGGTTCAAAGCCTCTTACCAAAAGGAAACAGAGGAGAACTAAACACACTTGCTAAGTTCTAACAAGCCGGAGATGGTAATTGAAAGGACGAACATGTTCGATTCGGCAGAGAATCGTACCGTTTTCAAATGGCTGCTACTGCTAATGGCGGTATTCGTCTTTCTTCAAATCGTAAGGGGGTCAGAAAGGTTCGGGTCGATCATTGATATCGAACAGTGCTCTTTTGCCTATTGGTTTATAGAACTGCTTATCTTTGTTGCGGTCTATCTTTTTGGGAGATGGCATATCAACCTCGTGAGAAGTTGGCAAGAGAAGGAAGTAATGCTGGTTGATGGCCATAATAGGTCAGAGCCGTTGAATGAGGATGCTATTAGCAACATCATCAAGGGAAGCGTGCTCGGAGGACTTTACAGTGGCTTCGGGTTAGGGGGAGGTCTCTTTCTCGTTCCAATGTACAAAAACCTAGGGCTAAACCCTCTACAAGCCACTGCATCGACTTCATTCAATATTCTGATCACGGCATCAATCAACACCATCCAAGCTGTGTTTATCGGGGCAATCCATTTTGATGAGCTTCTTTACTTTGTTGGACTGACAGCACTGGGAAGCTTCTTCCTTTCAACTCTGATCTCACGAGAATTACAGCGGCGCAACCGGCTATCGATGGTATAACTTGCGCTGGTTATCCTCCTCGGAGTGAGTGTATTCAACATCCCCTATGGCATGATCCGCAGGTATATCCAAAGTGGATACGATCCCAGCGTGATCTTCGGGTTCGGCCGCCTCTGCTGATAGCTTTATCCAGTACTCCATTGATGCTATTTCTGATATTCAACTGATCGGTATTCGTGATGGCTTCCCAGTTGATAAGTAAGCTGAAATTGACCAGCTGCTAACAAATCCAATTGACCTACCGTCGATGCGATGTCCGGCCGATTAAAATTATCTTATGAAGCTTGTGCTGCTACTAACCATCATTGTGATCTCGCTTGCAGGTGATACTCGAGTACCAGCAGAGGCTATCCGCGTCGATATTGACCCCGCATGCACTCTCTACTACACTGTCCTCTACAATCAAACCCTCATTATTAATGTGAACACAACACGAATCAGCTACTTTGGACTGGGCTATCGTTATGGCATGAGCAATGTACCCGTGAGGTTATTAAGGTCGATATGACGGTCGTCGAAATAGGGGAGAACAATACAATCACTGTCGGCGATTATTGGAGTGCAACATATTCCAAGCCATCACGCGATAACATCAACAACGTTGTGCTGTTGGGCTGGGATTCGGATTTTTCCACTTATTTAAAGGTTAAGTTTGCTCGGCCGCTGATCACTGGTGACCCACAGGACAATCCTCTTGAAAACGGGAAGAAGTACGTATTCGCGTTGGCATGGAGCGATTCCAAATCTCTCAGCTTCCACCAGAATACACTCAATAGCTTTGGAGTGGCGATTGGGCAGGATCTGTTTCTGCTTCAGCAACCGTAAATTGCGCCAAGATTTACGTCCACGCCACCGGGGCTGGATGCCATTGTGACCGACCTACTTGGCCTCGGCAAACCAAGTTCAGCTGCTTCTGGTCACTGATTGAGTGCCAAATTGCTCAGAGAGCTTCTTTGGGTGAAAATTTTGAAAATTGGTTGTTACGACTGTCTCCTTTTCATGCACTAACCGAGACCAGACCTCGACGACTGACCTGTTGCCCAGGGTTTTTTAAAGAGTCGGTTGTAAGGGGAAAGAGGTCACAAACATGTTCTTTGTATGGGTTCTCATCTGTTTCTAAGTTTTTGTGCACTTGTCGCATTGGAACCCGGGTCGAATTGCTTTGTTTGTATTAATGTTGCCTGTGGGTTGCAGTATTTCGTAGGCATCGTTCTATCTCGTTACATCGAGGTGATTGATCAGATGAGAAACCAACCAAAGGCAGAATAGATCATTCTGTTGCAACTGCTCAAGGTTGGTGTTATCGGCTTAGCGAGCCCCAGCGTAGCATTATCTTAGTGCTCAAAAAATATAATAGTTGTGGCCCGAAGACTCAACAATCAACCACGTTTGGATGCCGAGATGGCGAAGCCTAATAATTTCTGCGTCGTTGGTCGACCAGCAGCTGGGGGTTCTCAATTGGTCCGATTCTCACTAGCTTCCCTTCCGAAAGAATTAAAATGCAACAACAGCTGAGTCGGCCATCGCCGAGAAGATGCATTCCCTACTTATGAGAACGTATTCCGAGGATTGCACGTTTATAAAAAGCCGCAATGTTGGCGATTCTTCAGAGAAGAAATCAATCAACGGCATCATTAAAAGCAATCTCAAATGCTCGCTTTATAATACATCATTAACTGTTGGCATGAACACCTCAATGATCCAGTGCCTTGACAGTAATTGTCCACCAATGCACTGGTGTAATGCTGAGCAGGTATGCATGCACTCTCTCTTCCCGCTTAGCTTCGAAGCGATAGTAGGTTCATTCATAGTCGCGTTCATAGCAGGGGTTTCTACACTAGCGGGGCTCGGTGGGGGAGGTCCAATGATCTCTTTCCTGATTCTGCTCTTCTACTATAGCCCCAAAGTCAGTACTTTAATGGTGTACTGCCTCATCCTTGGCGGCACGCTCGGGAACGTGACAAACCAAGCCTCGACATTAGTGAACGGCCGGCCGATGATAATCTACAGGTACTGCTTCGTGTCGATTCCCTTTATGTTTGCCGGCAGCCTCATCGGAGTGCTGATCAACAAGTACTTTCCAAGCGTCGTGGTTGTGGGCCTCATTATGGTCGCAATCGTTAACTCAATCAAGACCATTTATGCCAAATTTAAAGTTTCCTACCAGAAAGAAACAGAAGAAAATGAAAATCACCTCTTGAGCCCAACCAACAAACCCGCGAAGCTCATTGAGAGGACCAACATGTTCGATTCGGCAGAGAATCGTACCATCTTCAAATGGTTGTTGCTTCTGACTGGACTCTTCATTCTTTTGCAGATGATCAGAGGTTCAGAAAAGTATCAGTCGATCATCAATATTCAACCCTGTTCCCTGTCTTACTGGTTTGTGGAGCTTCTCATATTTGCAGTCGTCTTCTTCTTCGGAAACTGGAATATCAAACTCGTTCGGAGCTGGCAAGAGAAGGAAGTTTTGCTTGTTGATGGCAATAAGACGTCTGAGGCGTTGACCGATGAGTCCATTAGAAATATTGTAAAGGGGAGCGTGCTTGGAGGACTGTACAGTGGGTTTGGGCTCGGAGGAGGAATCTTTTTAGTTCCAATGTATAAAAATTAAGGACTGGATCCGCTACAAGCAACTGCTTCAACCTCATTCAATATCTTAATCACTGCGCTAATCAACACGATCCAGGCTGTGTTCATCGGGGTGATCCATTTTGACGAGCTCATCTATTTCTTAGGGCTGACAGCACTCGGAAGCTTCTTCCTCTCAGCATTGATCTCACGCGAATTACAGCAGCGCAACAGACTGTCCATAGTGGAGCTCATGCTGGTTGTCCTGCTTGGTTCCAGTGTGTTCAATATGCCCTACGGACTTCTCCGTGGATATATCCAAAGTGGGTACGATCCCAGAGTTATCTTTGGATTCGGCCACCTTTGCTGATTGCTTTCATGAAATTCATAGGATGTCTATCTTCGATGTTTCATTTTTACACTCTTTACGCTCACCGAGGCTGGATTATTGATCTTGCTGAACTTTCCGCGTTTCACTGTCGAGTCTTTAAAATGCTCATAAGAGCATTCGATTTCTATATTTCAATGGAGTCTCTTGGCTCACTCACTGAGCAAACTGGGAGGTAACTTTAATGTTGGTTGACGCTAGCGTCTAGAGAGCAGTCGAAATTAGATGTGCTGCTCAAGCTTTCCGAGAAGGAACTTACCTATACCACGGAGATTCTCGAAATGCTACTTAAAGGTGCTATCCGGGCGACGACCAATAAGGCTTCTTCAGCAACGTCCGGTCTGGTCCAAAGACTCACTAACAACTTGATAAATTACTTTTCGCAGCTTACAAAAGCCTTTTAGCAAGGACCTGTTACTGTTCACCCAGCCAAGATAAGGGAAATGAGTGTCCAAGTTGGCTACGAATCCACATGTCTCTGCGAAAGACTCTGCCTTGCGTACCAACGAAGAGAGCTCCTTTGTCAAAAGTAATATGGGCAGGCTCTGAAGAAGATGTATACATCAGGAACGTAAGGAGGTATTCGGCAATCCTGGACGACAGGGCTCGTTTAGGCGAGAACACTGACTTCGCGACTCCTGCTACAACTTGCCTTGAGCAAAGACTACCAATTAGATCTTCTTTTTAGAACTGTCTTGAAACGAAGGAGTTCCCTTCGGCACGAACTTGGACAAACAGGCTTCAGAAAGAGCTTCGACGTTATGAGCATGGTAGTTAGTGTCAAATACATCACATACTTACTCGAGAACAAAAAATTTGCTTAGGCTATTGGTCATACCGTCTTCTGCAAGTAACAGGCACCTTTTGGGAACGACTAGGGCCTTCAATAGGTCTTCAGAAAACAAGCAGAATAAATGTGCTTGCAATCCCTCCCTGTTCCTTCAGTCTGTGAATCTCGCGAAATCTATATAGGTGATGACAAACACAGAAGTCTATCGACGGCCACGTCCCGGCCATTCCGGCTCTTCTCCAAATCAAAGGAAAGAAAGGTTTCAGTGACTGCTAAGCAAGAGACACGAGCTCGCAGACAATTTCGAATTGGTGCACCCACCTTGGCTTTCCTTCAAAGACCACTTCAAAAAACTTAAGTACCATCTTTTCATTCGGTCTACAACTGTATTGCAACAATCAAGAAGAGGGAACTCACTTGCTAGGATCTCCGTCGTGAAATTGAACAATTTAATGACAAGCAGAAATTCAAGAATGCGCCTCTTATCCGTGAGGGGCATGTCACTAAAGAGACCAGCCTCCTTAAGAAGTCCAAGCTCGTCATCAAACGCACTCGAGCCAATGAGTCCGTCAATCAGAATATCGTACACTGCATACTGATGCGGAACCTCGTTCAGACCGATGTGAAGTTTGTATATTTTGGAGTTGAAACACCCTGCATGGTGAGCATTTAACTGCATGGCAAGGAATAATTGTCTCTGTGTATTCGACTCAAGGACCTTCAGTATTCACACCCCATCCGCAGAGAAGACTCGGAGAATAATCGGCAATTTCTAACTGAGTGGCCCACCGCTAAGTACCTGTTTAAAAGGTGGTTGAAGAAGGAGGAGCTGCTCAAGAATATCGACCGAGTCCTGTCGGTAAGCGACTACGATATTCAAGTGGAAAGTCTACCACCGAATCTCCGAACACTTCAGCGCCCTGAGATTATGGAGCTTACCGAGCTCAGAGAGATAATGAGATTATTTTTGAAGAGCACCCTGTACCGGAAGCGAAAGCCAAACGGTTGGAGAAATATCCTGAACAACAAAACGAGCATCACAAAGGTCTGCAGTAAGAATCTACTGATGCGTTCGCACACTCTCAGAACTCTCGAAGCAGAATTCAACAAACTTCGTGAGATTATTGAAATGGTTGAGCAATACGAATGCCCTCTGATCGAGCAGCACATCCTTCTACACCAAGGTGACTATGTCGTACTAAGCGTCTACCTGAACAGCCAAAAGTTTGCATAGAGACTCAGCATATCGGGCTGTCAGCTTGTTCTTGATGGGTGCTTTGTTGATCTGGATATCAAGGCTACCTTGTGGAGCTCGGAGACTCCCTTTCTTGAAAGTCATCTCCAGTTTCCACTCGGCACAGACGATCAAGACGAAATATGCGACATTGTGCTCCATCTTCTCAAACTCACAATCTTTGGACATGCTAAAAGCTTGCTTCTCAGAAAACTTTTCCACAGCATTCAGCGTATAACCTTTGTTAACAACGATAGACTCATGCTTTTGGAGTGTCCTCCACCAGTAGAATTCGGATCTGACTATCAATACAGTCCTCACGAAGAAAAGGAGACTCGTATCAACACCTTTGATCACATATTTGCAGATGTAGAGATGCCTCAGCACTAATACAGGCCATTAAAACCCCCGATATCTTCGTCCATGGCTACCCACATATAGCCTGGGCGGCTCACTTACGGTATTTACGACAGGAAGATAACGATGTTGCAGCCATGCTGCTCATCGACTCTGCTTCATTCGCTTTATCAACATATTCCTCTGGTGTCCGATCCTGTCGAGGAAAGAACGTAGCCAACATGTGCATTCATTCACTGTACCTATCGATTTGAAGATTACCTTGCAGATGCCAAGACAGAACTATTCGTGGAGGTATTCACCAATCGCAAGCAGACTGATGAGGGGGTTGGCTGGACCATTAAATTGACTGCTTTCGAATCCACCAGACGATACAGACAGCTAAGATTGACGAACCATGACTACTACCAACTGACTGGTTGCCGATCGCAACAGCCTCGTTAAGCCATTTAGACCATTAGGAAGAAGTTAGTTGCCTACCGAATGACCCCCTACAGTCGATTGGCATTGACGACCAACACTGATGTGGGCGTGATGTTTGTGAACAGCAGAGACTTCGGAGTGGGCCAGCTTGAAGAGCATCCTACAGCTAAATTGCTCAGTCCGCTCCACCAAGCTATGTATTTTGTCGCTTCAAAGATCTTCCATCGTGAAAAAGGCTATGCGACTATGCTGATTTATCGGATCAGCCATGCCTCTACCACCTGGTATAATCTAGAGTTTCATCTTCTCAACGGTTAAGTCTGGGCCAGTCTCTTTGGAGATCAGTATGCCAATGACCAATAATTTCGGAGACGGTTGGTTACTATTTAGCTCGTCTCTGGATCATTCGGTAAGTACTCGCTTCTGGGAGGATAGCCTACCCATCTCCAGCGAAGACTTCTCCTGAAACTCGGCTTCAACAGTAAAGAGGAGATCTGGGTGAGCGAAGTAACCTTCAAATAATCATCAAGTGGCAACGAATTTCACATGTCAATTTTCAGAGGCAACGGAAGTGTGGATCATCGGATGGTACTGGAAGCCTAGCTATTGGCACTGTACAGGGTTGAGGAGTCGCAGAATAGTAATCAGCGGAATAAAGTCACTCTGAAAGCACTCGCTAAGTATCTGTATGAACTGGCATGGAACGGCTAACATCAAGCAATCTTTAAATGATATGTTGTGCACTTAACATTGGAAATTGTCCCACAAAATCACTTGGCGTTCTTTGTACGTTGGCGAACGCGAAGACGATCCTTTATTGGAGTTGGGTTCCGAGGATCCTTCTACTCACTGCTTGGCTGTTCAATTACAGCCTTCGACTGATTTCTTGTACGTACTCGAGGGTGAAATGATGCGTCCTCACCACCGTGCTCAACTGAAACCGAGGCTTTCCGGCCCAGAGATTTATTGGGTTTCTTGCGTGCTTTAGATTTTTCTCGATTTGGTGGAGGCTCGATTTTTGAGCTGGAGTTTGACTTACGTTTGCTTGAGTCTTCACGTTATCTCTAAGCAGCAGTTATCCTTGACTTCTGGCACTCCCTCAATTCTATCTTGCCAGACTAGTGCAGCTTGCTCGACGATTTAGATAGATCCGCAGTCTTCGTAGTCGGTTTCTTCTTGATCGAGCTTTGGTGTGCCTCGGTTTGGACAAGCTGGTTGATTCTTTCCAGTTCCTGCTGCCTAATCCTCTTGCTCTCCTCCTTGAAGGCGTTAAGCTCTGCCATCGTTTCGTCTCGCTGCCGTCTCAACTACTCCATCTCCCTTGCCATTCCCTCCTTCTCTTCGATCAGCCTTTTACATTTAATATCCTTCTCCTATTGAATCTTTTTGATTCGACTTTATGCTTCTTGCTATACCTGCTTTCGAGCAGCTATTTCGTCCTTCAGTTGTTGCTCAGCCTTGGATCTTTCTTGCTGTAGCTTATTGTCATACAATTCGGCATCGTGCCTTCTTTCCTCCTAGACTTCCGTTTCCATCTTATCTCTCTTCATAATCTCCTCTTGCAGCTTATCCTCCAGGGATCGAGAGATCTCCTTATAAGTCCTGAGTTCCTCTACTTCATCCTGATACATTCGCTCTAGTATTTCCTTCTTGGCCATCTCTTGTTGCAGCTCAAATCTATGCTTTTCCTCTGCAGTTCGAAGCCATTGGTCGTATTCCAACTGATACTCCTTATATGTCTTCTTCTTGAAGGAAGACTCCAAGTTCGGCTCCAGTAGGGGCATGGTGTTGACACAAGTGCTTGTCATTTGCACCTCCCCATGCTCCTCCTCAGTTGAAGATTGGTCCTTAAGTCTTTTGAATAGTTCGTCGTCCCTTTACTTCTGTTCCTGAATCTCCTTCTAAAAGAAGATATTGAAGTCTTCATTCATAGTTCTGTGCTTCTCCATGTACTGATTCTTCAGCATTTCCACATTGTTATGGAGGATATACTCTCGAAGAGCTTTATTGACTTCTTCCTCTTCGTCGTAGTGCTCCCTTTTCGAAGCCTCACTTTTCTCCTTCATGGACGACTCGTGCTTCTTCAGGGAAATGTTGAACATAGGCACTTGTTTGTTCTCTAAATCGGACTTGTTCTACTCTCCGATATTCGAAAGATCATCCGACTTCGACTGTGAAGGGAGGTAAGATTTGAGCTTACTCTTGACTGGAGTATTACTTGGTTTGATATCCTTTGCAATTGCAGCATATTCCAGTACGTTAACAGTTTCCGCAACCATTCCTTTCGAAGGGTTGATATTGATCAGCATCACCAGCTTGAAATCAGGGTTGAAGTATTCGGCCAGCGCCATTGTCAACCTTGAGTCTCGGAATGGGATCTGAGTAGTTCTCGCTTATCGAAGGCAAGTAATGCACCTTCCAAGTGTAAGCAGACTCTTATTGATGTTGTTTGTTTCCTCGTGGCTGCAACCTTCCCTGTTTCTTTCACTACCGGCGAGATCGACTACCCCAACAACTTTGCCTTCAGACACGATTCTGAAGATAGCGTGCGATCTTGAACTCTTTGAGTTGTAGTTTGTGCTTCTTTGCGCACGGTTCTCCTTGATCTGCTCCAGAATGTTGTTGAAGTTACTCGTCTCCACCGTAATTGGTTCGTAGTCCTTGAACTCCAGTTTACCACAGCTCTCGATCAAATGGATTCTGTT
>ERZ724508.472-NODE-472-length-28871-cov-5.933301_pt1 | contig 28871 bp, 44 predicted proteins | sample MGYA00376041_ERZ724508 | MGnify/ENA primary metagenome ERZ724508 (study PRJEB28724, sample SAMN07190887) | wastewater metagenome | isolation source: effluent of sewage treatment plant in Hong Hong | place: USA: Christiansburg, Virginia | collected 2016-03-01 ...
AGGTTGGCAATGGTCTTAGCAAACCCGAAATCTCCCACCTTATACTTCTCGTTGTGCTTGAAAATGTTTTCACATTTGAGATCCCTGTGCAGTACGTTGTGCTTGTGCATTTCCTATGTCAAAGAACATTGGTACTGCGAAGGCAGCGATCAGCTGTTTGAGAATTCGCACTGCTTCCTCTTCAGGGATCTTTCCTCGCTTGCGCACTTCAGCGTAAAGGTCACCAGCATTGCAGTACTCCAACGCCAGAATGATATACTATTAGTTTTCGTAAGTGTCGTAGCAGCGCACGATGTGGTCACTGTTGCACTTAAGCATGATCTCCACCTCGCTCTTCAAGAGTTTTTCACGAATAGCACGGACCCTTTGGGACTTCTCTTCCTTGATCTTCTTCTTGCTGATGAACTTCAGGGCCACTACGAGCGATGGGTTCTTGGTTGAGATGCCCTGGTAAACCTTACCAAAGGAGCCTTAACCTAGCTCCGAGACACAGAAGTAGTCTCCAATTTGGTAGCCTATCGGCCCAGTCTTTGAGGGGAAGTCTAACTCCATATATGATATAAGCATTGCTCAGTAGCCTGTGTTATCAAATGTTAGGCTTGCGTCTGCTCGATTATTTCTTGCGTACCACCTAAACCTTCATAAGTCGTTCCAGTGCCTATCCAAACTCGTCCAGCAGCTGTTCGTCTATCTTAAGTTGTAAACCCGAGAGCTGGTCCTTGGGCAAAACAAAGGCATCTTCGAGTTCGATCTTTAACTCTTCACTATCCAGACTTCTCAGGGCATTTCTCCAGTTGGAACGGTCAACCTAGTCCTCCATCTATTCCAGACGACCTTGAAGTTCGACGAGCCGGTCATTGGCCTATGCTATGCCTTGGATGGTAGCCTCTTCTTCCCTTTCGTAGGCAGCTTTGAAGTCCTATTCGAATCGTGCCATAATCTCATCGACAGTGAGTCGGATTGCCTCCCTGAACTTATTGAATTGCTCGTCTATGGTCTTGCGTAGCTTGCGATTGTACTCCTCAGAAATTCTCTTGACGGTTTGCTGTTGGGTTTGTAGCTCCGATAGCAAATCACGAATACGGGCGCGTGCTTGCCCCCTTGGATCTTTTGCTGTCTTTTTACCACGACTGCTGTTGTTTTACTCATCGGAATTGGAACGTTGAGAATTTCTGCGAGGCCTTGGTCTGATATCGTCCTCTTCCTCCTCGTTATACTTCATAGAATACTTATTGGTGCGTGCTGGCTGTGGCTTATCGTCTTCGTAGTAATCGTTACGGCTTCTTGATGGCTGTGCAGGTGGGGCAGATGGTTCCACCCCTTCGTAGTCATCAACCTTCTTTGCACGTGGTTTAGAACTGATGGACTGATCCTCAGAGCTATCCGCGTATATCATAGAGTACTTTGATTTTTTTGTGGCAACCGATCGGTTTGGTTCTTCCTCTTGAGGTTGGTTGCGTACTGAAGTCTCGGCCGTTGCTCGTTGACTTGCTGGTAAAATTCCGCTGGACTTCTTGTCCTTGGTAAGTAGCTTACCAGGATTGAGAAAACTGCCTACCCCTGCGTCTGACTTCATATGTATAAAATTATTAGGATACTGCTCATCTGGCTTGGAAAGGAAGGTTGGGGGCTTACGCTGACGGAATTACATACATCATTTAAGTTGTTTGCGAAGTGAGGCAATTGCTGAGAGCCTTTGGTCCTTCGTCTTGAGGGGAATAGTAATCGGAAGTTGAATGGCTAACCTAGCCAACTCCATTGCCTTTGGTGGCACTTCGATTGGTATCAAAGCCTTCCCATTTTTCTTCATCAGCATTATCTGTTGAGCTAACTCCGCGATTTATTCCGTACCCGTAAACACATCCGTCCTGGAGTTCAGATAGTCGAGGAGCTTGCCGAGTGCCATAGGTGGGAAACACCCCGTAAGCTTATGCTGCACCATCAGCAAAGAATCCACGAGCATGTTAAGTAATTTCTTTGCTTGTCGATTACCTTCGAGCTCAGCCTTGGAGATATCCTTCAGTATCCGGTTTCCAACCTCCTCGACTGGAAAGTTAAAGCTCTGCTGCATAGCCAGTTGTAGTCCGCCTTGAAATTCATCGATATACGTGAACGTGCTGGTTGTCCATCGCAGGTATACACAACCTTCCTGCAAGATCTACTCCAGAAACTTTTCAAGAGGGATGAACTCATAGTCGATCTTGCACTTGACTGCCTTCCACGAGGTGTTGGTGATGCGATGCACAGGATGTACCTTTCCAGCTGCCAATGGTATGTAGATCCCCTTGAGATCGTGATCGGAGTTGACGGTGGATGTCTCGTGCGACCTGCTGCCGCTTTAACAGACAAAAACAAAGCGTAGCTTGTTCTTATCTTGAAAGTCGTGCAGAAATTGAATAAGTGCCTGCTTCTGATTATCTGCCTTACTTTCCATCTATATATATTAGTGTAGTGACTATCAGAACACAAATGATCGACATCGCTGACTCCTGCAACCCAGCCACAAGTTCCCATAAATTCTATTTTCTATAGTCTGGAGAGGTCGTTCGGTGATTTCTCTGAACGTTCTCCACAACCATTCGATCTTTTTTGAGCTGGCGAAACAGGTCAGCATGAAAATAGAGACATTTCCATTCGGTCTCGTTGACCGAGCGAGTTGGTTCGACTGGTTGCGGCTGTCATCGAACCGGTCCAAGGACCACGTCCGATAGGAAAACCGTCTCTTATTTGGTCGATGGTAATTATTCAATAGCAGGCCAATGTGCGACTGGATCTCGAAAGGACGTATGGAAGAGGCGGAGACCAATGAAGGCAAGCGTTCCACCAGCTACAATGCTTAAAGTGATATTGCTGAGTCCGAAGAAGAAGATTTCACCAACCATCTGGTCATCGCTGAGCTTGATGGCGGTTTCTCTGTGTGGTGCCGTACCAGCATCTAGTGGCAGCAGAGCCACCTAACGCACAATGCCTTGCTCCACTTCAACATGCTACCACTGCGGGTGGTCGGGAGGAGTATGCAACAGCAGCTAGCTCGGCTTCTCAACCGACTCAATGCAAGCAACCGTCTCGGTAGCTTCTACCTTAACTTCCAAACTGGAACTCTCCACTACCGGAGCAGCAAATGCTTTACACTACCCAACCAGGACATGCCTAGGGATAAGCAAGAAGAGGTCGTGGTTAAGATCATAGAAAAGGTGTCTTCAGCTTCGGTGCAGCTTATCGACGAACGTTTGAATTAGATCCTCGCAGTTGCTAATCTGACTGAACTGCAGAAGAAACGCACTAATTGGTCAGACAGTCTGTTGCTCAGCCCACGGTCGCTTAAGAGCATCGAGAGGGTCAATCAGTACCTGCAGATGACCGATACTGACCTTAACGAGATACTCGAAGAGTTCGTGAGTCAGAGGCAACCCTCACATATGCATCTTGACATCAACTCACTTGAGAGGATCTATAACATCGTTTCGGACAGGGGTGCTGAGCATTTACGCAGGCAGTGTTGGAGCTTTACGACTTATTCCGACTATTTGGAGATCGAGGAGGATGTGACAAATCTGGAGTGGAAAGAATTCTATCAGGGGGAGACCTACAGGGTTGCACGAGCCAGCGATATCTGCGTATATGCTATGCGCAACAACTGCCCAGAGATATACGGGCCGGAGGCCAGCCGCAACCTCATCAGAAAGGTCTAGCACAATGGAGGAATCGAATGCATTCAGAATGAGGAGCACGTCTACCGTACTCTGAACAGCAACACACGCAACCCCAACCTGGTGAAGCCTATTTACTGCAAGCATACACAAACCAACGCATTTATCATTGAATAGTACGGCGAACAAAGCCTGAAAAAGTTTCTAACCTCCAACCAATAAACCTGTAGCCTCCAGACTAAGCTGTGCCTGCTCATTCAGGTGGCTAAGGGTCTACGTGCACTCTACATCCGAAATATACTCTATTTAAACCTCAAGAATTCCAATGTGGTCGTCGGCAAAAACCTCGGCTGTCAGCTTAGTGATATGAGCTACGCAATAGTTCTCAAGGCAGAACAGGAGGATGTGGAAGCACCTGCACGCTATCTCACCCGTTTTGATATGTCCACGCCTGAGGTCAGCGATCATCGCTATTCCCGTAAAACCGACGTTTACTTTATGGGCAAGCTCATGCTCGCAGTTTTACTCAATCTATAGGAACTGCCACTCGATCGACTCGTAAAACTAATTGAAATCGGCGCGCATTCCAGAATTATATACCACCTGCCCGAACTGATGGTCTCTCGCGAGCTAACTCTTCAATATTTCCCCTCTTTCATCAGCGAACAGCTGATGGAATTGTGCTGGAAATGCGTGACTCTATAACCTACCCAGCGACCCACAATCGAGTGGGTGATCGCTATTCTCAGCGAGGTCAAGTCGTCTTTGCAGTTCGAGATGTGAACAGTCTTATCAGTGACAATTGCTTCATTACTCGTATTCTATTTGAATGTCAGTCAACAAGAGTGAACAGTTCCTAGACAAACCTGACCCTTAGGACCTACCGTTGGAGGTCAAGACTCTCGACGACTTGCTAAACCGAGTCAACGGGGAAGGCAGGTACCAGTGGATAAGCTTTGGCATATTCAACCTTCAGTGGTTCTGCATCGCATGGATGCTACTCGGCGGGGGCTTCTTCTTTCAAACTGTCGACTTTTAGTGCGACGGCAAGAGTAGCCCGGAGTGTGACAACAAGGTCTGTGGCTTGCCGCCTGGAGAATGGAAGTATTACTTACCAAAGGATCATCCACAGTCAATCCCATATGCCTTTTCGACAATCTACATGTGTCAGTACGATTACATTGTGACGATCCTGGAGTCATTGGTGTACATTGGCTCCCTGATTGGCTTCTTCTTGTTCCCCTACCTTGCCGATAATTGGGGAAGAAAGAAAGCAATGCACATTTCTTGGGCGTGCTGCACGTTAGGAGTGGTATTGTTGGCGACAGCTAGTGAGGTAAGCATGGTTGCTATCGGGCAATTTTTAGCCGGCTTCGGTGGCAACCCCGCAATTACGCTAGACTACTCATTCATCAACGAACAAAGCCTTGGCAAGTCACGACAGTACTTCAGTGTGGGCATCCAAATCTCCCTCGCAATTGCTGAGGCCCTCCTAGGACCGGTGTTCTATGGAATTCCCAATTGGCGAACCGTAGCGTACATCTTGTTAGCCCCAGTGGCCGTAGTGAATATTCTATTATTCTACTTGGAAGAATCACCGAAGTTCATGATCAGCAAAGACTCGGCATTGACCCTCCAGATCCTCAACAACATCGCCAAGAAGAATAAAAAGTAGCGGCTCAAGTTAGACGATGTTTTGGAGGTGCAGCAACATAATGCGGAAGTTGAGAACACTGGCACCTCAGTTTTCGATCTCTTCAGGTATAAGAGTTTGAGAGCGAAGGCTCTGGCTTCTGGGCTCGTGTTCTTCGGGATTCAGGCCATTTACTACTCAACATCGTTCAACCTTGGAAACGTAGGGCTTAGTATATATCTCAACCAGGCTATAGTTGGGGTGAGTGAAGGTATTGGATATATTGCAGCGGAAATTGCCATCCCGAAGGTCAATCGACGAAAGTTATCGTTCATTGGAATGGGACTTTCAAGTCTGCTATGCTTTGTGTTGGCCTTTATCAATACGGAATCAGACACAGGAAAGATAGTCTCAGTCGCATTTCTCTTTGCCATGCGTTTCACGCTCTGCATGTTCTGGGCCATATTCTACGTTTACCTTGCTGAAATGTTTCCAACACGGGTAAGGAGTTTAGCCTTCGGCTGGGCAAGTGCCATCGGAACAATTGGAAGTGCGGCTAGTCCGTACCTCCTGCATGTTTCCGACCTGATAAACTGGAATAGCTGGCTCTTTCCAGGAATTCTCGGCGGCATAGCCACTATATGCATTTGGCCATTGACGGAGACATTCGGATTGAGACTGGAAGAGTAAATTGAAGAACTCAAGCCCAAATAGGGCGAAGTCCAGTACGAGGTGCCCAAGATCCAGGACGACGTGGAATAGTAATCCCAAAAATACGGCGAGGCCAACTGATGTATTTTCGTCGGGTAAGCGCACCTTTGTTTTAAACATTCTGCAGTGCTTATAGATCAAGTGGGCACTTCTGCTGGTTGCTGCTGATTGATTTGTTGGTTGTTTGTTCGTTGTAAGCTGGTCATGTACTGGCTATGCCGATACAGATGTCGCTGGGAGCCGAGCAATTCACCCTCGTTACGCCTTTCTGGTTTACGGAGGAAACAGCATGCTAGCACCGCCATAATCGCCACGAAAATGTAGGTGATGATGTCGGACAGAAGTGCTGCGAAGAGTCCACCGACAGAGATGTTGTTGTCAGGACTACCACCCATAGATTAATAACCGGAAGCAGTAACAAATACCATCGATCACCTGATCCGGTCGAAAAATTTCTCAGTTGTGGCTGGTCCCTCTGTATACAACTTGCCACGGACGTTGCGAAAGTTTTGGGTAAGGTTTAATGAGTCTCGCTGGTTCTGTGGGAAATGCTTGCGTTGTCGATGGGATCTCTCGCCATCGCTGGGTTTGTTTGTGGGTTCGAAGTAGTGCTTGCGTTGCTTGGTGGGTAAACTTTCATTAACCTGGTTGGTAATGGATTCTGCGTAACTACAAATCTACAGCGTGGTGCAAAGTGTTTACGTTGCGACCTATCTCTCTGGAGTGCGGGTGTGGAGTACCTTGGATACACCTGCTTGTGTTCAGCGCGAATTTGGAGAAGCAGTGTAGCTTGTTGACAAGAAGTAAGTGCAAGTTTGTCGCGTTTCATATTAACTTTATTAGTAGGTTATGCCTTCCGTTGATAGTCATAACTACTTTCGTCGATAATTACATGCGTCAGTACGAATAGTCGTTTAGGCTTCTCGAAGACACCCGCACAGAGGAGGAAGTGCTCCACCAACACAAAGTTGTTGAGGAAATGCAGCGTCGCAACCTTGAGAACTTTCAGATTACGCTGACAGCGAAGCAGCGGGTCGAGTACACTCCAAGAGAGCTAACGAGGATTGAGCTTGATGATGGATGGTACTGTCAAATCACTGACAATAAACTCGATGGAAGGCATGCAGTATTGACAGTGCATGGCTGTCCTGGCGATCATCGTGAGTGGGCAGGTCTCGAGCATTAGATGCAATCCAGCTGCCGGTGGATTAACTTAGTGGTGCCTGGTTTCGATGGTGAGGATGAAAGGAGAGGCAACTACTCGGGATCCATGAAGGACTTCTCCGAACTCATTGTCCGGCTAATGAACAAACTGCAGCTCAAGAGGATCGTATTCTGTGGTCATTCAATGGGCAGCATCTTCATGACGTACTTCGTCACTCACTACCAGAGGTACATCGAAGGCGTTGTATCAATCACAGGCATTGTAGACACGTGGTATGTCGGGTTGTTGGGTTTCTACCGCACAATCGTCGTATCACCTGGCATGAACAACATGACGGATGACCGTAATGAAAGACTCAACGACGACGGATTCCGTAAGAGACTGAAGCAGGTGGTCGAATAACAAGGAAAGCTTATCCACTTCGGCCCCGTCCAGATCCCAGTACTTACCGAAAGCGAGATATGCTCTTACATCAAACTTCTGAATTCAGCAAATACTGGCCTTAGCGAGCAATTCTAGCTCAACCGCAAGATGGCGTTGGAAGTCCCGAAAGTGTACATCTTCGGAAAGATAGATCCGCTCGAGAACAATCATCTGACTGAAGAGATGTACTACAGAAGGTGCTACCTGCATCCCACGAACAAACTGTTGGAGAGCAAGCTGCAGCTCGTTCAGTTCGATCTTCTGAAACGATGTCACGAAATTGGTGTCAAGCTCAACTTATCCAACGTTCAGTCGAACTTCTGCTGGATGTTTGAATAGACCGGTCATAATGCTCACAAGCGACGACCAAAGGAAATCGCCAAGATTCTACAAGCGTATTTCATCCTGCTGGATGAACTCCAAAGGGCAGAGGCACTGCAGCAGACCAAGCTGTGATATAATTTGGGATATGGACTCGAAGATAAAATTAGTGTCAATTGAGGAACGGAGCTTGACAACGCAGGAGCTGTAGATCAACCGGAAGTTGGAACTGCTCAAGCTCGCTGATCGCATCGATCGGGTGTGTTCAGATAAGTGTCCAGATTCTACTGGAAGGGAGGAATGCATCAGTACGGATTCGGTTAAGCGTAGAGAAATGTGCGGCTTCCTACATTGGGCTACGGAAGTCACTGACCAAGGAATTCGAAAGACTGATGACCCTAAGCTGACACTATTTGTTATTAATGCTGAGCAACTGCTGGCGGAAAGAGGAAGTGCCCCTACAAGTTGTACCATTCGCTTCATACCCTACGCCGACCAACCGCATTTCTACCACGAAGTACCACCCTGTACTCTTCCTTCCAGCAACACTGGTGATGCAGTTTACAAGGCTGGCCAACCTGTACTTCCTGGCAACTGCCATCATCCAGTCCATACCATCCATATCGCCGTTGGAACCGTTCGATGCAGTACTGCCTCTAGCATTCGTACTGATTGCTAGTCTTATCCGAGAGTCGGTGTAGGAATGGGCCAAATATCGCTTTGACAGGGAGGTCAATGCAATCGAAAGCGAAGTCTGGCAGCAAGGCTAGTGGAAGCGGCTGAAGTCAGAATAACTAAGGGTTGGGATGATTTGCAGAATACACGATGAAGAGATTCTTCCGGCAGACATGATAGCCTTAAAAACAGCAAAACCCGAGGGAGTTCTATATCTTGAGACCAGTGGATTGGATGGTGAAAAGGCTTTGAAAAACCGATATGTGTGCCGCCAACATCAGTAGATGCCTATTGAAGACTATAGGAGATTGTCATTTAAACTGAGCGAACTCAGCCAATCACTGTATGCCTTCGAAGCAGAGTGGACAATCAATAGCAGCAACCCATCTTTGCTGGGACTCAAGAGCTTTCTCTTTCGAGGCTCTCGACTGAAGAATAGTGACCATGTCGTGGCCTTGGTCGTCTATGTGGGAGCACATACCAAGACTATGCTGAACAGCTGCAAACCCGAGAATAAGATGAGTTCCTTAGAAAGGCGTGTGAACATCTACATCGTCGTCATATTTGTGTTAGAAATCATTCTGATATCGGTTGAGGCTGCTCTGGTATACTTCACGGCCATCTAGGGACCTGTGCTACTGAAGTTTAACCAAGACCCGCTGGCTCAGGTACCAATCACCTTCGTTTCTTACTTCATACTGCTCAATACGATGATACCGATATCCCTCATTGTCTCCATCGAGGTCATTAAGTCCATACAGGGGTATCTCATCAGTCACGACGAGCTCATGAAAGCAAACAGAGGAGGCGATATCATCAGCTCCAGGACCTTCCGAAGTTCGCTCAACGAGGAACTAGGAATGGTTGATTACGTGTTTACGGACAAAACGGGAACTTTGACTCGAAACGAAATGGTAATGAAGGAACTATTGATTGGCAAGAAGGCGTATCTCACAACTAACAAAGCCGATGAATATCAGCTTCAACGGGTTTTCCAGTCCGAACAGATAGCCACCTAGCGGCTCCTTGCAGAGCCACTTGAATAACCTTTACTGCTCAGCGGGCTCCTCTCCAATTCACTGAACATTCGAAACCAATCTGAACTGATCGAGTTCTTTTTATTCTGTGTGAGCATGTGTCACGAGTGCGTACTGAACTCAAAGACTGTTGGCCAATCAGTGGACAAGATCGAGTATGAAGGAAGTTCTCCAGATGAAATAGCATTGGTGGATACTGCCAGATGGCTTGGTTGGGTATACCAAGGTAAAACCTTCAACCAGCGACTTGTGCTCAATAACGGAAGGCAACTGAGCTTTGAAGTGCTTGACCTGTTTGAGTTTGATTCGGATCGAAAGCGAATGACAATAGTGCTGAAGTATGACGAGCATCATGCATTGCTGGTGATGAAGGGAGCCGATAATATTGTCAAGCAAAGGCTGGCTCGCCAGCAGTATTTCCTACACGATGCTGACCGAAAGGTTGAGGAGAATAGCACCAAGGGCCTAAGAACATTGTTATTGTGCTTCAAGTTCATAGAGTTGTAAAAGTACCAGCAGTTCCATGATACTGTGTGCAACCTCACTGAAAAGGAGAAGCTTCTAAAATCGAAGTTAGTTGGAGACATGGAGACCAACATGATATTGATTGGAGCTACCGCTGTTGAAGACCGGCTGCAGGATAAGGTGCCCGAGACTATTCGAGATCTGTTACGGGCAAATATTAAAGTATGTATGCTGACTGGTGACAAGCTGGAGACTGCAGAAAACATTGCTCGAAGCTGCAACCTGATTACCCCCGAGACACATGTGATGGAGGTTAGGGAGCAAGACCCCACCAACGGCCTTGTGAGAGCTTATAAGCAATGCGGGGAGCATCAAAAAAACAACCGCAAGGTCTCACTTGTGGTAGAAGGCACTGCTTTGGCGTCGATCGTACATTGCGCTCTCTTCCATAAAATGCTTGAGCTTTGTGATTCAGTGGTCTGCTGTAGGGTTACACCTGCAGATAAGGCATCGGTGGTAAAAGTTGCTCGGAGGTACCTACATAAGAGAACACTGGCCATTGGTGACGGAGCAAACGATGTAGAGATGATCAGCCATGCCAACCTTGGGATCGGCCTATACGGCAACGAGGGCATGAGTGCAGTTCAGGCCAGTGACTACGCATTGCCTGAGTTCAAAGCTCTCTGGAGGTTGCTGTTTGTGCATGGTCGTTGGAATTATATGCGCATTGCCGAAATGGTCAAGTATTTTTTCTTCAAAAACATGGTATTTACAGTACCACAGTTCTGTTACAGCTTTTATCAAGCTTACAGTGGAGCCAGCATCTACATCGGACTCTATCTCAGCCTCTTCAACACGATCTTTACTGCACTTCCTGTGGTTGTTAGGGCAGTGCTCTAGCAAGATGTCAACTACCTTCACTACGTTGGAGAGGAGGACGAAGTTGGGGAGATCTCCTAACCTTCAACCCGAGGTACTTCACTTGATCACCCAATTTTGCATCCCAAAGTAAGAGTGAATGATCGAGTGCGGTCGTTGCTGCCATGTCTGTACATCATCGGTCAACAAAACTTATTCTTCACTCATTCATCATTCATCCTCGTCAATATCGAAGCCTTCTTCTTCGCCATTCTCATCTACTTCACAATCTACTTCGCCGAGCCCGATGCAGATTACATGACTTTCACTCTGTCAGTATACACCAGTGTAGTGTTCCTTGTGACTGCCAAACTATGCTTCCAAGTGCAGTACTGGACATGGTTGCTGGTCATCTGCATCTTCATTACCTCGCTCGTGCCTTACATCGCGTTCAATTATTTGACCAGTCTTATCGAGACATCTTCCACTTACGCCAGCTTCGAACAGGTCTTTAGTTCACCCATCTTCTATCTGGTGGTGTTGTTGACGAGCGGCATCACCATGGTTCTCACCGCTGTGATCGACATGATAAAGAGGTACTTCATGCCCACTCGAATTGACCGTGCGAGAAAATAGATGGTAAGGTATCACGAAGCTCTGAAAAAGCGTTAGAGCCTTTCAGACAGTCAATCGAGTCGTTATCACAAGCCATTACAGATTTAAATGGCGGAGCTTGCCACTTGACAAGATTTTACTGCCTTTCGAAGTCAAACTTTCCACTGCAGACTTAATATTTAAATGGAGAAGTATCAACGCGGTGGTTCAGGTTCCACTGGTAAAGGCAACCGCCCTGAAGAAAATAAGCCGCACAGGAACTCGCAGCAACCGAAGGAAGTGGATCCCGTGGAGGAGAGCTCTGAACCTGCCCGGGCACATTCCCCGCTGAAAGAAGACGTCTACATATAGTACAAGCAGAATGTTATCAACCTCGGCAACAGCTGGCCTGACATAGTGAAGGAACTTGATGGAACTATCAAAGACGAGCCACTAAAGCTAGCCGTGCAGATATGTTTGATGAAGCGACTAAATATCCAGCTACCAGCAGTCGAGGTGGAGGCTCTCATGAGCAGTTACGCCAAGTGCCGCACACTAAAATGACGTGCGGTGGTTGCCACCGTGTCTTGATACTCTAACAACTTCTGGTTGTGCATCATCATCAGTAGCACCCATCGGCGAAACTTATGGGGTCGAAAAAGCTCACCTCGACGTACTTGCCGTCGTACTTATGATTCTAAAGTTATGGCAGGCATTACCAGCAGCAGTAGGTAGGCGATTTGAGAGAATTCGACCCGCTAGTACTCCACCCAGACGTTTTGGAGCTTGTGAACGCAGCGTAATACCCGTCCCACTCTCTCGAGCTGACTCAGCAAATCCTTTTTGATTATATCGGGGTCAACGCTCAGAGGAATAATGTTACGGAGCTGCAGCACACAGCTGATCTTGAGGTTCTTGAAGAAGCTGTGGATGTCCAGGAGGGCGTAGTGGCTTTCGTAGTCCTTTTCGAATGCAGATACCTTTTTGGCTGCTGGCGCAAACTTGCTATTCAGCGCCTACGAGTGAATACCCGGTTGTTGGAGCTGCGGGTTATGCACAACCTGCTCCTCGAACTTGTTAAGGTAGTGTGAGCTGAAGTTAGTGTTCCCTGTCTGTTGCTCGTGCGCACTCACAAGTACTGCTCTCCGAACGCTGACGGTACGGCCGGATACGCTGATGTTGTGAAGTCGTTTCAAGCAGCTTTAGGTTTCTAATTCACTTTCGTACTAGCAATGACCGAAGCCTCTGCTACGGTTGGTTTGCTTGTCAGTTGCCAGCACAAATGCCTTCAGCCGACCGAAGGTACACAGCACATCATAGATATTTTCTTCCTCCAGGTCAGGAGAAAAGCCTGAAAAGAATAGCTTGTTGAAGGTGTTGACAAACGTGCTGCCAGCTTTGCACATCTTGATGTGGTTTAGGTCCATCCTTGGGAGGATGCGACTACCCTCGACCCTGCGAATCTTCATCTCAGCTTCGTATTCGGTGGGTCTACGGAACCTCAAAGCCTTTTTTTTCTAGAAATAGCTGATGGTGGTACATAGAAGATGCCGTCAAGGCTGAAGCACTGTGTGGTCTCCTCGATAGACCGGAACGTGAGTAGAACAAACTTGCTTTAGGGACTGTAGTTAGAACTAACTATCTGTATGACAGTGAGGAGGTACTGGGTTGCCAGGTTCCAGCAGCGCACGAGCTCGCTCAAGATTTTCGTAGAGGAAGCTAGCCAGATGGTCTTTGTTTAGGTTTTCCGGAAGGTTGCTCACATAGATTTTCCTAAAATCAACTAACCGAGGTACATGGCAAACTTGTAGCTCTTCTGCAGGTGTGGTTGCACCCTCTCCACCGACATCCCACTGGAAGTTGCTTGGAGTTTAGGTTGAAGGGGTTCCTCTGGTTCAAGGGTGAACTTGGATTTCCTTGGGCTTGAAGCTGCAGGTTGTTTTGGCTGTCTGGAGTTACGTGAAGGCTGATCGTCATCATTTGAAGGGCTTCTCCGACGTTTTATCTTTTTGGTGCGATTATTTTTATCGAGGAACTCGCTACGAGCTGACGAACCGCTCGACTCGCGTGATTTCGGTCGCTAATGTTGCTTGGAGTACATTAAAGTATGTATAATTGCCGGGCAGCAGCGGATCCAACTGCCAAAGGTTGACACACTGACCGCCAGCATTAAACTGCGTACACTTATTGCCCCTTACAAGTGCTCTATTGCGACAGCTGTGATGGTTCGGTCCACTGCATCCTCCCGACAAAACCGGAAAGAGTTCCGGCGCCACCCCATCTCACCAACCTTATATTGAATTTAAACGAGTGAGCCAAGACCCATAATAAGCTGCTTTGCTCGGCCGTATATATTGCGGTAGTCCAGCAACTACGATTGCACAGAACCCAGTTCAAGACGATTTAATTTTTCGCCTTTTACTAAAGATTACCGTGGACTGGGTTTACCAATGTGCATCCAACCCAATTTCTCTCCGAGGCTCCGGCTTGCTGGGGCCTCCCTTTACCTTAAACAAAAGAAATTCATATTAATGTTCAAAGGATTGGCAGCTTGCTGAAGCACTCATGGTGCGAGTTGTTTTGCACGTTCTCCAAATGCTTGTCGCGATCGTACTGGTTGGCGCGCAGGAGTCTTCGAGCGATCTCCGGCGAATCATCGGCGATGATTTTGCTTCGGGTAAAGTTTGTGCTCATACTAAGCTACTTGGCTGCCTTGAAGTGGGTCTTTCGTTCGGGGCTTAGATGCTTATTGTTAATTTGCTGGATGACTGAGTTGACCTTGCGCTGCATATGCGATGACCTCTCCAAGAAGAAAGTGGAGTAGCCCATGGGTTCCATGATGACTGACTTACGAACTACTTTAGCACGATACTGTACGTTGCATAGAGTCCGAACGTTCATGTTTGCTCTCCGGGTTGAACGATTCCACCGTGGGTGGGTACTCGAAGCTGTGACTACGGTCCTTTTCGTTTTAGCTGGGGATGGGATGGATGCTTGTCCGACCTATTCTGCTACGCTTTTTATCGAAGACTCTGAAATTAACCAGGTGCTTACTCATACACGTTATGTAGGTACTTCGATTCGGGAAGGTAGTGCTCCATAAACCTCTACTTATCTGTAATGCTTCGCCATCGCATGTGAGGTTGGCTTAACTTGCTATCCTTCTCACGGTATTCTGCTGGGGTCGGCAGGGGACCTTGACATCTTAAATCCCGCAGTACCTGCTACGCGGGAATAACGTGGCTATCCACCAACGCCTGCGATCTCTCCATCTGTTCGGCCCGTTCGATTCGTTAGCGCTAGCTTAGTAACGATTTCATATCGCTGTTCGGTCGATGCACGAAAGCCTTAAACGCAAGAAACTTGGCTTGCTTCTTGGTGTCGCGGAACTGGTTGAGGGAACGCCATTGGTCGAAATGGTCGTCCTCCACATACTGCTTTTGATCGGCTTGGTCTGCTTCCTTGACAAAGTCCTTGACTCGGTTGTGGTAGTTCTCCTGCGCTTGCTGCTTGAACTCTACGAAATGACCGACTTCTTACGCTCGTGCTGGGCGCGTATTCGTCCCTCCCGCACGGGCTCAGCAGCTTCCTGCGACCTCCGAAGCTGCTGCTCACAATGCTGGAAGTAGTTGTACATGATTATATTTATTGGGCCATCATCTTACGATCAGAATGACCAGCTCGCAGTAACTTTCGTTGACGCTATAGTCGTTACCGTAGTAGCCGTCAATTGCGTAGATGTACTTGGATTCGTCATGGGTTTTGTTCAGCCAGTTCACGCCTGCTCGTAGTATCTTTGCTCCGTATTTCTGTTCGAAGTAGCGGTCGTAGTCTTCATCTGAGTAGTTCTCATCATAGACGATTCCGGCTTTGATGTTGGCAATACCCGATGGTGGCGCTTCGTAGTATTTCAAGGCCGATTCGTCCTAGGCATAACGGTTGTTCTCACGGAAGATTACTCGCAGCTCAATGCTCTTCACTTTCAAGTGGGCTGCTGCCACCCACAGTTGTGCATCCTTTCCTTTGAGCAACCGCAACTCATTATTGTCGACGTCCTTCAGCGCGTTGTTACCGTAGAAGTGTTCGCAGAAGTAACCATAGCTGCCTTCGCTTAGATCCAACAAACATTCGACAATGTCGGGATTGGGGAAGATCTCCTTCACGGGGGTAGGCTGCTTGTATGAGAGGTTGTAGCTGAGTGTCAATCGACATCCTCGCTGAACCTCAGTGATCTCATGCACACAGTCGTTGTAGAAAGCAACCCAATTCACTTTTTTGATGTTTTCGTTTCCACCGAAGCTGTAGTTGGATTTTACATTGTTATGGCTGACTATGAGGTTGCCACCTTCAAAATAGCAAGGCAGGAATACTACTAGCGACCCAAAAGCATCTTTCTTTGGACTGTCCACATGGCTCTTGAAGAAGCATCCCTACGGGTAAATGTTCAGCTTTATGAGCTCAGCATGCACGTTGTCTGTCAATCCCAGCTGGTGTTGCACCACCGCTGCGATCTCTTAGGCTATCAGCTGGTCCAGGAAAACAGACAGTCCCATCTGGTCTGGGAGGAATTCCAGGGCTTTACGGTACCCTTAGTCCACAACATTTTCGTGTCCTTTCCCAAAGCCTGACTTCTTCGCATATTTGCAGGCTAGCTAGAGCTAGTCCTTGCGGGGTTCAGGAAAGCTCAAGACTCCTGTTACCTCCTCACTCTGAAAAAAGATCTTGAAGGAAGGTATCTCCTAAAAGGAGCCGGCACAGCAAAACATCGACTTCACATTATCCAAGATCCCCAGTGACTTCTGCTTAGACTTACCGCCCTTCTTCATAATTTATAAGAAATCATTAGGACGGATCAAACGTAAACGCCTTTGTAGAAGTTTTCGTAGGTGAGGCGTCGGATTTGTCCCAAGCTGACGAACATGAAGATGTTCCAAGTCACAATGCGGCTGGCATTGGACGAGAAGCCCTTGTAGAAGGCCAGAGGACCCTCCTTTGTTGTCTTCCAGATACAGTCGAGCAGGCCAGAATACTCACCCTTCTGAGTTACATACGTCAGTTACCGAGTTCATGATGCGGGTCTTTATGACATCGACTGGGCTTCCAACCACCGCAGCTGTGAATCCTGCAATGGATGAGCTCACAAGATGGCAGTAAACGTTGTCCTCCATAAGCTTACGATTCAGCAGCATATCCTTCACCTGGTCGAAGGTAGCAATTTCAGCAGCGTTGATGATGGAATTGCGGAAGATGTTTGGAACAAGTCCTCGCCAAAGGCCAGTCACTCTGTGTGATTTGCAAATCGGTACCCTTCAGAAGCGATGATCTTGCGGTAGGCCTCCATTACTGTACGATAGCGACGTTGACTTTCGGGGAGCCTGCCATCAGCTTGGAAACGAATCTTCACGACATCAGTGGGGTTAGCCACGGATATTCCAATCGCCCCGGTTGTAAGTGCAGCTAAGATCCTTGTGGTTAATGGGACCATTCCAGTGAAGTTCTCTCCAACGTATAGCCTTTTCACGGGCTCGTAAAGCCCAATACGTAGACTTGCGAAGACCATCTGTCGCTGAAGTCCTGCAGTAAGTCCCTTGAATAACGAGGTGAATCCCTCCTCAGCAACAATTGAGCGGATGCAGTGGAGCATTCCCCTATACTTGGCCTCTGAGCCAGTTCCTGCTTGGATCTGCAGCCGAACCTTTGCAGTGTCCAGCGGAATGGTAAAAATCTGAAGTGACTGCCTAGCGTACCTCTGCGATGGAACCAGCAACACCTCCTGTGAGCATCATCACCCACAGAGGAAGGGTGTTTGGCGAGTACTTCTCCTTTTGAGCCATATCACAAAGATTTATACTTCGACGTCATCGCTTGATGAACTTTCGGCTATATCCAAAATGCAGAGGAGAAGCAGCTTCGACGATATGGAAACACGCCGTTTGAAAGGTACGACTCATGCCAGCTAGTTGTCTTCGTGGGAGACTCGGGGGTTGGCAAAACCACGCTCATTCACAGGTATGGAGGTGGGTGAGGCATAGGATCGTGCATGCACAACTTCCCAAGCGAGATGTCCCAACCATCGGAGTTGAGTTCTGCAGTCGGTAGGTGACAGTAGATGGTGAACGCTACCTGCTGGACATCTGGGATACCTGTACGTGTCGGTTAAGTTAGCATGCCAGCCGGTCAGTAGCGCTATCATTCAGTGGCTTCACAGTAAGTTGAGTTGGATATAGACACTACAGGCACGCCGATGGTTGCATAGTAGTCTACGATGTCACCAAAGCAAGTAGTTTGAGCAACGCACGAAGATGGTTACAGGGTACCATCATCAAAGATCCATAGAAATTCAGAATAATGCTCCCGAAGGATGTGTAGTGATGCTGCTCGCCAACAAACTCGATCGGTTGGAGTTCGGCAGTTAGGCAAAGAAGTTCCAGGAAACATTATCGACATCGCTCAAACAAACGACAAACCAAGAAGTCGATGAGCTCATTGAATCGTTTCGACTTCTCTTCCGAGAGGTGAGTGCACTCACAGGCTAGAATGTAGGTTTATCCTTCAACATCCTTATCGACAGTAATGCCGGTGGCTATGCAGAAATGCTTGAACAGCGTGAACAGGCACTCCCACCACATGAACGACGTCACCTCAAGCCTCTACCTCCAACATAAAAGTCCGGCTGCAAGTGCTGATGCAATATCACTTGTAGTTTTAGTTGAACTTCTCAATCTTCCATTGCTCCTCCGTCAATGTCGGCAGACCCTTCGACTTTCGTTTGACGTTATCAACGTGCCACTCGCACTTGAAGTGTGCACGCTGGTCCTCGCGGGTCGCAAAGACTGCCTACTTGCAGGAGGTGCATTGCGATTACTTCTCCAGCTTCGGTTCAGATTCTTTCGGAACCTCCTCGTCTTTCTATTCCTACTCGTGCTTAAACTCATCCAATAATTCCAATGGGGCCGATTGATCTTCCAGCTGAATAAGCATAGTCTTTACGTCTTTCACTTCGGTATTGGAGACTACGTTCACGAGTACCTCCACTGATATACCGGGAACCTTCTTACAGATGGTGTTGATCTAACGGTACTTTGCGGGTTCGATAAGGTACACTCGCGAAATCTCCTTCTCCTTGATCTCTTCGCCTTCGAAGTGGTCGATCTCAATGTCTTCAAGACGTTTTTGGATGTCCTCCTGAGCGACCTTTGGGAAACTTATCCTGATCTTCATGAAGGCGCGAATTAGCTTGTATCGCTTCTGCAGCAGCTTAATGCACTCGAGTGCCTGTCTCTTGGCAGGTTGGTCCAGCTTCACGGGGTAGTGAATTTCTTTCATGGCTGCCTTGATGGACTCAAGGGTAAAATGGCGGCTGTTGGTTGGATGCACGCACTTCTCAGCGATGATAGTCGCAATATCGGCCTGCATGTTCGTGATTTGGAGGTCTCTTTCCTTATCGCTGATCTGTAGCTAACCTGCATAAATCCCCGACATACCTTTCTCAAGAATGATCTCGATGATTTCGTCTTTGGTCTTGTTTGGGAAGAACTTGTTGAGGTCAGCTTTCTTCGCAAGGGTACCATGATTGGCATTTTCAAATATCTCATTGCTTTGAAGCACCTCTCCGATGTCCTTTTCGAGACCGTTGCGCCAGTTGACTGCCTTGTTGCGGTAGCAGGCCACCTCAAAGTACCTGTTATTGATCCTGTACTTAATGAAGGCGACATTGGTCATCTTCACCACTGAGTTGGGCTGCTTGAGCATTTTCTCTTTGATTATAAACTAAACAGACCGAATGGGATTTAGCATACTAAGGTCTGGGTAGATGCAAGATAGCCATAGTCAGTATTGGTCGGATGGTGCCACGAAGAGTCCATTAGACGAACCCATCTTTCGGTATGGGGTTGTTGATGACACGAGAGGGTAGTCTACTATCAAATACCATCACGAAAATCTCTGGGTGATCTGAAGGTACCGTCTACGGGCATGTGTCACCAGCGTTAATGATCGCAATAATTAATCAGATGGAATACATCAAGAGGTTCTTTGCAAGGGCCTTCAAGTTTCGGTTTTCAGGCATGAAGACCTTCAGCAGGCTTGTGCTGTTCCAATCGGACGAGGAGATGAAAAAGAAGCTGAAGAGGTAGCGCAACCAAAACTTCTTAATTGACTACAGCAAGCTTAATGCCCAGTTCAAACACCTTCAGGACCTTGATAGAGCGAGTGGGCTTCGTCAAATCTTTTCGGCTGCAAATGCGTAGTCTCCGCACTTCTATGTAAACCGAGTAGTAAGATAGCACGTGCTGCATGACGACGGGTTCGACCTGGACGATGTGAGGACAGTAAGCAGTGTGGAGGACGATCATGACCGGATGCTGAGCTTCCAGGAGATGTAATGGACGTCAGTAAAGTAGAAACGAAAGCCGCACAATCAGCTTATGAGGATGCCTCAAACCACTACTGCTTGTTTATATTTTTGGTAATAGTTGAGCAGTAGGGACTGAACCCATGATCCCGCTACTATTATTGGCAGGCAAAGCTATATAATTTGGTGGGTGGCAGCCGCACTGGTATCCAATTGCTGTGGGGACGGAGATGCGAGAAGCAGTTAATTCAATACGCGTATACAACAACCAGTGGATTCTTCAGAATATGAAGTGTAGTGGGCATATCATGATGAGTTCTTTGCGCTCGCAACAATAGTGCTGGCGTTGGTTCTCTTGGTCTTTTGTAGTAAGTTGCTATACTCAACGCTTCTTGACCAGAAGCTTGTAGGGCTGGATATCAGAGCTGTTGTTGAGCACCCAAGCAGCATCCGAACCCACCTTCAGCATCTTGGGATTCACTCGGCATTGGAGCACGCACAGGTACTTCCTGTCGTATGACTTGTTGGTGCTGTAGCTCTCAGCTGTGTGGAGAATAGGTGAGCAGTAAATTCCGACCCCCAAATTACCATTTCCGGAGTATCTGTTGATATTGCTGTTGCTTTGGCAGGCCTGACCAGCACCAGCTCGGAACCCAGTCTTGAGGATTCCCTGAACGGCTTCGAGGGTGGTTCCATGGTAGCTGACAATCCACTCGTCTCTGCTTCCAGTATTGCCAACCCATTGTCCGGCTTTAACATTCAGTGGAATGCTAACATATCCGACTGGCTTTCTGTATTGGATGAAGTTAGAGAGTTCAGGAATATCCTTCGGCCCTCGGGTGTGCATTCCACCCGCACAATCTTCAGCATAGACTTCCTTGATCTTCAGTCCCTTTGGAGCGGCTTTGATGATGCTTTCGAGAATGTCGTGTTCCTTCTTTTGAGTTAGAGTTAAGTTGCTGTAATCATATTTGTTGGCAAGCAACTTGCAGACATTGGCTTCCCTCAACCGAGCAGCCATAGCCTCGTTAGCAATTCGAATCTTTTCGGCTCGACGAGCAGCCTCCTCGATGACCCTCTCCTGCTTCTTCTTCATCTTCTCGGCGAGCTGTTCTGCAGTGAGGTGCTTGTGATACTTGCTGACCTTCTTAGGCTTCTCTTCGACGTAGTACTCATTCGTCTCATCGTCGTAGAACTATTCTGATTCCACACCCTCACACTTCTCGCACATTTAGAGCACAATGGTGCCAACTTTGTAGCAGTCCTTGCAGTACCGTGTCATTCTACTGGGGAAATCTTACAAATTGTATTGAAGCTGGCCGGTGTTAGCACTTAACCCTTGCAATCTGTTGATTTCTGAACTCTTTTATTAACTTCACATCGAAATTGATCGGAGCAGTCGAACAGTGGATCACATGCTTGGATTCTCGGGTTTGATGCTGGGAGTGTCGTCTAGCAGCCAACTACGGTCTTGTTTGGCTTCCGGTAATAGTGATACCACTGCTGGGAGTGATTACTCACTCGGTTTGGTGTCCTCGGGCAGATCGTTGTTGATCTCGTGGTTCTACTTCTCCGAAGAGCCTTTATTACTGTCTTTCTTTTGGCTTGTTGGCTAGCCCGAAGGCAGTTAATTCATCTCCCCCAAACTTAAAGTTTTCACAACCTTATCCGTTTACTATTTCATTGTGTCCAGCCTGCTCAGAAAGTTCTCGAGTCCGCTTTTAAGTTCGCACTTCTCAGCATGAAACTTGAAATCCTAAAGAATGCCCTTCCAGGGACAGTTGCTATTACTGCATTCCACCTTTAGCTCTGCCACGAGTCTTCCTGCGAGGATGTCACGCTGAGTCCGTTTTGGTAGAATACGCTTTTCACAGTGTAAGCAGATGTCGTTTGGGGGATGACTGCATTCCGCGCAAAAGGTATGTCTGGGTTAGTCATTACGTTGTTTACCCACAGCTCAGTCTCATCGGCTCCCGGAAGAGCTATCCGCAGCTCAGACAGTACAGGTGATGGTTGAGAGTTGGATTGTCATCGCTGAGCTTCATTCACGTCACTTTGAAAAGAAAATATTATCAGGCTTCTTCGAGTCTCTACTGCTGTGGTGGTAGCCCCAAAAGTTGCTCCTTTAGGGAAGCAAGGTAGTCCTCCTTCTCTATGATCTATTCCAGTTATCGTTTAACTTAGAGTGCGTGAAGTTCCTTCCGACGCATCTCGGCAAGCTGGTGCAAGAGCTATCGCTTCTACCGATCTGATTGTGCTTAATTGCGAATTTAATCGTGAGTTCGGTTGTTTATTTGTCTTTGTACGTTCAATCGATAGGTTCTCGTACGTTCGCCTTCCTGCATAACCGGGTAATGTACTTCACGGGCTGCTCTTGATTGGAGCCTTGCACGTTCGCTTCGATCCATGAGTTGACTTTGTGCAACCTCTCTCGATTGTTACCTACCCAGCCTAATTTCTTTGACCTTTCTTGACTTCTCTTCGAGGAGATCTTGCTACCTTCTTTCTAACTCCACTAATAAGCTTTGCTGCTCGTCCTTCCGTTAGAGGTATGACTGCAGCCTGTACGTTTTAATCTTCTCCTCGAAGGCTTCTTTGAGGTTTCGTTTGTAGTAGTTTTAGATTAGTCGCGAACGTCCCTCCAACTCACTGAGCCGTTTATTTCCTTCACGTATGCTGTAGTGTTTTAGCCGAGGTGTGAGCAACTCCCCGAGGGGATTATTCAACGACGATTGCTCAAGGGAGTTCTGTATGGATAGTTGGATGCTGTTATCGATAGTGGAAACTGGCGGTAGGGTGATGTCCTTGCTGGTTTAGGGTGGGCGATTGCTCCGGTCGCTCTTTGATTTGCGGTGTCCCTTGATATGGAGTTCGTCCTCCGTAATGAATATCGACCTCATAGGCAATAACCAATATCAAAATAGCTTCACAGCTTCACCGGCTTGCTGCCGGTGCGTTTGTACCACTGCGGTATTAGCCGTGGCGCTAAATGCTAGTTCCCGCGGAGCTCCTCCTTGCTGAAATCAAACAACGACGGGACGTTCCATTTCTGCTGGAGCTGTCGGTAGACCTGAGGATCTCGCAGCTCATCGAAGTACTAGTGAGAGAGAGCTTCACAAGCATTGAGACGTTCCTTTGGCGAGTAAATCATGATCTGACGGATGAAGCTGATGAGCGTATCATCAGCTTTGGGAAATATCTAAGTTAAGTGCGATGGTTACTGTTCGCCAGTCTTTTTGCTTGATCTTCGGGAACTTGTAGTCATCGAGATCGTAGCTGGGGTTCATATTTATCACTTCAGTTTTGCTAGGAGTACCCATTATTTTAATTATCTCAACGAGCTGATCGAGGTTGCTCTAGCCCACAAAGAACGGTTGGCCCTTCAGCATTTCCAGTAAGACGCACCCTGCCGACCAGATATCGATCATTGTCGTGTAGGTTGTGCAGCCGAATATTAGCTAAGGTGCTCGATAGCACCTGCTGCAGATGTAGGCGATATTTGGTTCGCCTCTCACCAGCTTCTTCGCGGAACCGAAGTCGCAAATTACCAGCTTTTTTGTCTGGCGATGCACAAGTATATTTGGGGGTTTGATATCTCGGTGGCATATGTCAAGCGAGTGACAGTACGCTAGTCCCCGGAACATTTCATAAACGTAAATCTTCGTTTAGATTTCTGGTAGACGTTTGCTCTCACTCACCAACTCAAACAGATTCTGTTCGTAGTACTCCATAACGACATTGAGGTATTCCTTCTACTCCTTCTCCTCTGTCATTTCGGTAGTATAGAAAGTCATCAGCACGCGTAGCACGAAGTCGTTGTCTAGCAGTTTCAGGATCTCTAATTCTCGGTTCTTATACTTCTTGTCCTGAAAGACCTTCTTGATGGCTACCATTCGACCATTCATACGGGCCATGTAGACCTCCCCAAATGTACCTTGCCCTACTTTCTCCAATATGTCGATCTCCGGCGAGTCGTAGTCCTTATCAGTTTCGGTGGTCTGTGTTTTCGTGGCTTTTTCATTCAGAACTGAGTCACTAATAAAATTGCTTCGTTGGTTTTTGGCACGCTCTCGAATGTCCTCCCGAGGGTTAGGGGATTTGCGTATCTTCACGGCTGGTCTTGTAACTGGCGGCTTGTTCTTCCTTATTAGTTTTTCCTTCGAACGGACATGCGTCTATTTGAAGGAAGCGGCATTATTGGCCGAACACTCCGTCATCAGCACACGCGCCTGCGGTTCTTTTTTACGCTTCCCTTCGTTCGGCACATAAAGGCCGAAGTGCAGGTTCTTCGCTGAGGTGACTAGGTTTCGTCGGCGATCTTTTGAGGAAACAAACACATTCGAATTTCGCTTTTCCTTGCTGCCTGAGTTGTGCTTTCCAACACGAGTTCCCACTGGCTTTTCCTCTTCAACCTCTGGTAAGCGTCCACTTCGAAAGTTGAAGCCATACTTCTTCATTGTCCGCTCAATCTCGAACTCATCCTAGTGCTCGACTGTCTCCGTCAGTACCCGACGATTGAGAAAGTTGTGGTGGGTGGGTGAGGTGGCTGTAGGCTGCAATATCTGCCCACTGTTACGATGCTCCACAAGCGGCTTGTCTCCATTCTTCAGTGGTTTTCTATAGGCCATCTCAAACTATCGATTATAGAGCCGCAGCTGACTACATCGCCATCGTATATCGAATTTAAATCCCTTATGGAGCTCACTAGGAAGGCCTCAGGAAAGCAGCCAGCAACAACCGACGATCCCTCTTCCCTTGTGTTCAAGACAGAAGTGAGCCTTGGGGTCCTGCTTCCTGGACAGTCCTGTGCAAACACCTACACTATCTAAAACAAGTCAAATCAAGTGCACTTCGTTTCATTAGAGATGTCGGGTGGCAATCGATAGTTCTTTTGGCTCTGCCGTAAGAAATCTGATGAACTACGGGACCGGCTCAATCTGGTGGTGAAGCCAGGTTGCACCGAACGACTATACATCGTTGGACATGGTGCTAATGCTGCTGAGTCAACCGAAGTGAAAAGCAAGGCCAGGCTGGATAATGGCTCAGAATCCTATACAGTCCTCCTTTCGTATAGGTTGGCGGTACCGCAGGTACTCAACCCAAAGCTGCTGAAGAGCCTAACGGGTTAATGCGATCTAATGCGCATCACCATAAACAAGCTGGTGACGAGTTAGGGTCGAATAAACCTGCTAAACTCATCGGATATGCCACTGCGCTTCGAACTTGAAGTGTACAATGAAAAGGCATTCGACTCCAAGCCACCGTTCATCCTGAAGGTTCCATAGACACCAGTGCAGGCTGCTCCAGGAGAGCTCTTCACGTTCTTCGTGCAGCTTTCAACCAATATCGCATATAAAGGGGAGCATCGTAACTTCAAAAAGGTAACTCTCAGGAAGCTGTTGCTCTTGAAATCCGAAGCAGCAATGATCTACTGCCTCCCACTTGAAGTGGTGGTGGTGTTTGTTAAGCAGCCATAGATCAAGGGTGACTGATGATGGTTCATAATGCACTACTATCATCACGCTGGTCAATCTCTGCAGTAGTCGACGTGCCAGTTGCAGTGGATCTCCTCACAGTCGCTCTGAGTGTCAGCCATTTGGCATCGTGAAGTTCTTGAGTGCACACTTGCCACCAGTGCCAGCAGCAGCAATAGCAATCGCATGTTAATTAATTCAAAAATGCTTGAGGTAGAGATCAGCTAGTGCGAGACTTGCCTCGGCTGCGACCTACAATCCATAAGTTATGCCCTGCTCGTACTTGCTCAGATACGATCGAGAGAGGTCGCCTAAATCCTTGTATTTTTCAATGAAGTGGCGATTACTTGCGAGTATGCCACGGATCTCCCTGATGACACCGCTGGCAGGATCGCAGTGTACAATATCTGGTAGGTCTGCTTTCCGTTTCTTTTTTGCTTCCGAATAATACCACAGTTCAGTTGCTTAACGCTTTCTTTGTTCCAACAGCTCGTATTTGTCCGGTTAGGTATGCAGTCTCGAGCGACGATGAGTACGCTCGGCTTGCTCCCCATATTCCCATCTCCTTTGCAGCAGCAGTTTGGCTGAAGTCTTCAAATTATTTTGGTGCTCTTTGCGCTAACGAAACTCATTGCGAATGTAGTCGGACACTCGTGAGTGGTTCTTTGGTATACCCTCTACTTCATTCTGATGGTTTGTTAGCGATGTGCTTCGGTAAGTGGCCTTTCGAGCTGATGCCCCTGCTCTACCGTGAGTGCCTCCAATTTGGTGAAAGTCCAAAGGTCCCATGAGCTTCTTCCTTTCCAGTATCACCTTCTCCCTCTACTTGGCCTATTCCTGTAGCCTTTACATTTCCAGCCTGCTTTGCTGTGCGAGTTTTTACTCCTGTCGTGACCTCACTGCACGCAGCTCTTTGTTTGCAATCAGTTATCTCTTCGCACGCTCTGCTCTATTAGATTGGAGGTTCTGCAGTCTTGAATTGATTCGCTTTCGGTTTTCGTCAAACATCTATCTTCGCTTCAATTCTATCTCCAATGAGATGTCTGCTAGTTTGCGCTTCTCCTTGTTTATTGACCTTTCGATGATGTTTGCTAGGTGAATCTTATCCCGCTCCCGAATGATCTTCACTGGCTTCGGAGAAAGTTATTGAAGTTGTGCATCTTTCATTGAACTCTTATTGCGCTATTATAAGTGTCAGGGGGGGTCAAACACTCTACCAATAGAACCCACCAATAAGCTCGGTGACAAAAGCGATTAGGATTGTTGTTATCACGATTAGTGACAGGACGCACCTAAATGGAGTTCCACATCGCTCCTGAACTGACGCATCAGTTCGACATGCCGATCTTCCTTCGTAAGCGGTGACTCAAAGGGTGTTGTCGGCTTGTCTGATAAACTCTAATTATTTTTGCTTCAAACTGCATTGATAACTTTTCTCGAGAAATAGCCGCACTGATCTATCAATTTCCCACTTGTGCAGGACACTTTCAAGCTAATTTTCCAATACTAGCCAAAATAATTTTTTAATCGTAAGACAAGGGTATGCACGTGGTCTTCATGTTACTGGCTTTGCTTGCATGTCTTGGCGTGTACGGCAGCTGTGAGTTAATCCAAGCCCCAAAGACAATAAACTAACCCCAGAGGGGACTTTGCTTGACCTCTCCCAAGACCTGCACAAAAAAAGATCCAGCGGTATGCGTCATCAATCCCCTTCCCACCAGAGCTGTGTTTGAGACTAACTGGTGCGATGCTTGTCGCAACTCGGCAGTAAGCGAACGTGCTAACTTAGGTCGACGTCTAGTACTTCATCCTGCGGTCAGAGCAGGACATCCAGATAGCCCACGACACAAAATGCTTTACGAAGAAGGCGACACCATCGAATCCATGAGTCGTACCAAGTGAGAAGAGTTATTTATTGTGAGACGGGGTATTTAACAGGGTGAGGGGTTGACGGTCGACTGGATTACCAACCATTATAATCGATGAGGTGGTTGGAGAACTTTCTATAATGACTAATGATGGCCGCATGAGCACTGACTGCAGTACTGCTAAACTCTTGGAGCAGCAAAGTGCAAATAACTGAATTATCTGAATTGTCTGAATTGACTCATATAAATGGCAATCGTCAGTTTGGCTCTCCTTCCATGATGGCTGTTATGCGGTTCGCATCGATAGCGGTTGCCCTAGTCACTTGCACCCAATTGTTATTCATGAAGCCATAGATAGCTGGGATTATTGTGCCTTCCAGGAATCTGTTAATGTTGTTGTGACCCATCATCGGGACTAGCTCCATGGTTGCGTGCCGCTCTCTTGTATTGTAGCTCTACATTACTCACTGTATTACCTGTGCTAGTGAATGAGCATGACTGACAGGCACTACCTCATCATTCTAACCGTGAAGGATCAGCACTCGAGCCGCCGTTTGCCTCAGGCATTATTCGTTGTCGTAGAAATTTTCAATCATGATCAGGTTGGCTACAGGACCTACCTTGTCTGCTGCTATCTTGCGTACCGATGCGATTGGCGATTGAAGGATCAAGCTACGAACTTCTCGGTGGGCGGCGGCTATATGAGATGCTGCTCCAGAACCAATCGACCTACCGTATACAACAATGTTTTCATGGCTGAAGCCGAGCTGTCTGCTGACGAAGTCATACATTCTCACGGCATCTTGTTTGATGACCTATGGTGTAGGTTCCCTTCTGCCATAGGTTAACCCATATCCTGGATACTCCACAGCAATGATATTAGTTTGAAGCCCATCGCGTAGCTTTCTCAGCATTGGCATCATATCCCCAACGTCTTCTGCGTTACCGTGGAAAAAGATTAAGCATCGAGGGGAGAGCCTGTTTATCTGTCCGTGCATTCTGAAGGCAAGGAAGGAGTAGTAGATGCGCTAGTTGTTCTGCCCACGAGTATCGAGCAGAACTCCTTGGTCGTTTCGAATTGATGCTTCCGTGTAGCTGCTTGGTCCGGGTTGGAAGAATATGCCGTATGCTTTGCGCAACTTGATCAGTACACAGATCCCAGTAACGATCAGAGCATACCTCTTTTTCCTGAAGACCAGGTAAGCGGCACCCCCACAAATGAACGGTATCGACCAACTGAGACCCATTATTAGTAAAATGAAAGAGCTAAACCTTAGCCGAATAAAAAGTTGACACAAAGCCAATTAAGCATGTTTAATACACGTTCAGAATCTCTGCTGATCAATCATCGGCAAGAACGTGTCAACTCTGCAGCTGGCATCTTCAGCCCGGAAGCATCGCTGCAGCGGCACTTCATCCTCATTGAAAAAGAGCTTGACTGTGTGGTCACGAACACTTGACCGAAACATTGACAAAAAGTGATGATTAAGTGAGGTTGAATCGGCCGACGGAACGCTAAGTACCCAATAGTGTTTGCAGCAACCCAAAGATGTTCGTATCGTGACTAAACTCCGGCACCAGCCTCTTTTATCCTTCTGTTAGGTGCTTTCGGAGGCGGTTCAACGTATCGATTGTCTTCTTATT
>ERZ724508.473-NODE-473-length-28806-cov-5.113631_pt1 | contig 28806 bp, 23 predicted proteins | sample MGYA00376041_ERZ724508 | MGnify/ENA primary metagenome ERZ724508 (study PRJEB28724, sample SAMN07190887) | wastewater metagenome | isolation source: effluent of sewage treatment plant in Hong Hong | place: USA: Christiansburg, Virginia | collected 2016-03-01 ...
AAAGCTCTACGACGTTTTTTTTCGATGTATATTTTTTGTCCGTATGCTAGTTTGTCTGATTTAGAAAGGTCGTTATATTCTAAAATATCTTCTAACTCAATATTAAAATCGTGCGCAATTTTATAAAACGAATCATTATCCTTTGCAATTACAAAACGAATATGATTGAAGCGATAGACTTCTCTCAAAGCTAAATCAGATTTTAAATCATCGTTAGTTGGCAAACTCTTATTAGGTGTGCTTTCAATCGCACGAGCATTGAGATCTTGTAACTTATAACGTTCAATCAATTCAATCAATCGTTCCGGATATTTTGGATCTGTTGCGTAGCCTGCTTTTTTTAAACCATAACACCAGCCTTTGTAATCGTTTATGGATAATTCAAATAAGGGAGCGTAGCGCGAACGCGAAAACAAAAACAAACTATGGTCGCTATAAGAATCTAATACATTATCATATTTTCTAAAACATTCTCCAGCCGAATCATCATCCATGATATAAGTTTCGCCGCCCCATTCTTTATGGCATTTAATACCAAAATGATTGTTGGCGTTTCTGCATAAAGCACTATTTCCATTGCCACTCTCCAACATGCCTTGCGCTAAAGTAATACAAGCTGGTACTTTGTGTAAGTGCATTTCTTTAATGGCATCATCTTTAAATGCAGCAATATAGTCTTCGGGTGTCATTTTTGTTTGAGCCCAAGAGATGGAAATGATGAGTGTTAATATGTAGATTAGTTTAAATTTCATTTAGTTTAACCGCAAAGTGCGCTGAGTTTATTTCTTTCTCTTTTGTTTTAAAATTAGTTTTTGTTTTTCTGTCATTTTTTCTAAACAAGTAGTAAAGGCTGTTGGGCTTATGTGTTTAATATTTTCTTCAATAAATTGATAGGTTTGTTTTGGGTACACGTTATAGCTTTCGCGCAAAGTCCAGCCAACTGCTTTTTGTACAAAATATTCTTTATCGTTTAATAAAGGTGAAACCAATAGTTGAGTTAATTCAAAACTCACATGTTCTTTTTTTGTGCGAGCGTAATAATATAAGGCTACTAAAGATTGACGGCGTTCCCATAAGTTTTTAGAGGAATTCCATTTTTTAATAATTGCAAGTATTTCTTCTTGAGTGCTTTTATCTTCAATTAATCTGCTAATGAATTTTGATAAACTATCCGAATGCGCCCAATTGTCAACGTGTTTTACCCATTGAGGCAAATGTTTTAATTGAGTTTTTAAAGGAATGTGTTTGTGATGTTTATCTAAGAAAATGAAAGCTAAGTTTTTTGCTTCAAAGATGTTGCTTTGCGTATATATTTCATGATACACTAAAAAGGTTTGTTCTTTTTGTTCCAAATAAAAACTAAAACCTTTTTTGTGGGCATCTACTTGTGCTTTGCTTACCATACCAAGCACATTTAAATTGGTGCCAATGTATTTTTTTAGTTTAGCCGCTTTTTCTTTATCATTTTTTATTGATAAACGGTTTAGGGTATCTTCTACTTCTTTGGTATATTTGTTTATAGCAGATTTCATTTAATTCTACCAAAAGTAACGACTATGAGCGCATCAAAAGCAGTTTTATTAAGCCTTCTATTCACAATTTTATGTTTAAATACATATAGTCAAATTAGCTACCCCGAAACTAAAGCGGTGAAACAAGTAGATGATTATCATGGTGTTAAAGTAGAAGATCCTTATCGTTGGCTAGAAGATGATCATTCTGCAGAAACAAAGGCTTGGGTGGAAAGTGAAAATAAAACTACTAATCAGTATTTATCTCAAATTAATTATAGAGAAAAAGTAAAACAAAGATTGACGGAATTATGGAACTATGAAAAAATGAGTACAATCTTTAAAAAAGGAAAATTGTTTTTTTCTTTCCGAAATAATGGCTTGCAAAATCAATCGGTATTTTATTCTCAAGCTTCTTTATTAGATGAACCTACAGTTGTTTTAGATCCTAATATATTATCAAAAGACGGCACTACTTCCTTAAGCGGCACATCTATTAGTAAAGATGGTACTTATTTGGCCTATGGCATTTCTAAAGCTGGAAGTGATTGGGTTGAAATTCATGTAAAAAATATTGCAACCAAAGAAGATTTAAAAGATGTGATTCAATGGGTAAAGTTTTCTGACATATCATGGAAGGGAAATGGTTTTTATTATAGCCGTTACGATGCACCAAATGATGAAAAAGCTTTTACGCAAAAAAATGAATTTCACAAAGTGTATTATCACACATTAGGAAAAAACCAAAGTGAAGATGAATTGGTATATGAAGATAAAACTCATGCTAACAGAAATTTTTCGGCACAGGTTACTCATGATGAAAGTTATTTGGTGATTTATGGCAGTGAAAGCACTAGTGGACAAAGCATGGTAATTAAGGATTTATCGAATCCACAAAACAAATTCGTTCCTATTGTTACCAATTTTGATAATGAATATAGTGTAGTTGAAAATATTGGCAATCAATTTTATGTATTTACAAATTATAAAGCACCACGGTACCGACTAGTAAAAGTAAGTTTAAATAATCCTGCTCAGGATAACTGGGAAAATGTTTTAGCTGAACAAAAAGATTTATTGGAAGGCGTGTCGTTTTGCGGAAATAAAATTATTTCTAATTATTTAAAAAATGTGTCTTCTAAATTATTCGTACATGCCATTACAGGAAAATTAGAAAAGGAAATTCAGCTACCAGGCATTTGTAAAGTCAACGGCGTTAACTCTTCGCGAGAAGATGAGTTTGCTTTTTATAGTACAGTATCATTTACGAGTCCTGAAGAAATTTATTTTTATGATATGAGAGCGGGAGTTAGCAGACGAATTTTTAAACCTAATAGTTCTTTTAATTCTGCTGAATATGAAACCAAGCAAGTGTTTTATAAAAGTAAAGATGGCACAAATGTGTCGATGTTTATTACTCATAAAAAAGGAATTGCGTTAAATGGTAATAATCCATGTTTCGTTTTTGGTTATGGTGGTTTTAATATTTCATATACTCCCGAATTTAGAATTGATAGAGCTGTATTTTTAGAAGCAGGTGGCATTTATTGTGTACCTAATTTACGCGGTGGCGGCGAGTATGGCGAGGAATGGCACATGAACGGCACGAAATGTAAAAAGCAAAATGTATTTGATGATTTTATAGCAGCATGCGACTATTTAGTGGAAAATAAATACACTTCGCACGAAAAATTAGCCATACACGGCCGCAGTAATGGCGGTTTATTAATTGGAGCAGTCATGACTCAGCGCCCGGATATTGCAAAAGTTGCTATACCAACGGTTGGTGTGTTAGATATGTTGAGGTTTCATTTATTTACTATTGGCAGAGCTTGGAGTGTTGATTATGGAAATAGTGAGAGTAAGGAAGAATTTGAGTGTTTATACAAATACTCCCCTTTACATAATCTTAATAAAGCAAATTATCCTGCAACGCTTATTTTAACTGGTGATCATGACGATAGAGTAGTGCCAGCACATTCCTTTAAATTTGCGGCTACATTGCAGAAAGTGAATACTGGAACTAATCCTACATTAATTAGGATTGATGTCAATGCAGGGCATGGAGCAGGAAAACCAACAGATAAGCAAATTACAGAGTTTGCTGATATGTGGAGTTTTGTGTTTTTTAATTTAGGAATGAGTTATTAAAAATTAATAGAACACGGAGTTGACTGATGTTACCGATTAATGCGGATTTTTTTGACCGTATCACTTGTACTTTATGTTTTGAAATCTGTGGTAATCTGATTTATCTGCTTAATCCGTGTTCCTATTTCTAGAAACCATAGCCTTTAAAATCTCTTTTAAATTCAGCAGCTGGAATAGGTTTGTTGACTTCTAAATTAAAAAAGTCGTAGGTTTCAAATAAGCCAACTTCATCATAAATACTAACGCTTATTGGAAGCATGGTTTTTTCATCGACATAAAACACGGCTTTCTTACAATAAAATGTAGGAATTTTAATTGTAGAGCCTTCTTTTAAATAGCCATAATCATCATATAACTTATTTTTACTACGTACCATATAATCATTCACTGTCAATTTTCCTGCAATACTCGAAACGGTTTCTTTGTTTTGTACAATATAATCGCGATACGAAAAATCAACATTTTCGTAAATTAATAAATGGCAGTTCATTTTGTTTTTCTCCACTTTTCCAGCATAAGTTAAATGCTTTGCGATTTGATCTTTTTCTTTACTAAGGGCAACAGCAATGGTTCTCGCTGCAAAATCAAACCCAATATCTAAAATAGTAAAGTGTTGATTTTTTCGCATTAAATTTCCTCTGGGGTCTAAACTCATAGTAAAATAAGGAAAAACATGAGGTTTAACCAATGCTTTACCGCCTAGTTCGCCTTCATTATAAAGTACTTCTAATTTATTTTGCGTATTTACAAAATAAGATCTTCGAGGATGGCATTGTAATTTAACAATTGTACTGGCAGTTGCATAACCACTTTCGATACGTTCTATCGATCTCATGTTATAACGCAAATAAGTAACTTTTTTCGCCGAATCAAGCATGTCGGTAATCAGTTTAAAGTCTTTGAAATGTTCGTGAGAAACTTCTTTTTGATTATCTCCTAAATGACGTTTCACATATTTCTTAGAATGCTGTGAAAAAGCATTGTTTGAAACAACTATTAATAAAATAAAAACGTATTTATACATGTTTACGAAGATAAGCTTCGCTTAAGATATTACAAACAATGTTTACAGATTTTCGTAATTTAGTGGAAAATTTTAACAGATATTATATGAACCCTATTTTGGGAATAATTCCCGCACGTTATGCCTCTAGTCGTTTTCCTGGAAAACCGTTAATTGATATATTAGGTAAAAGTATGATTCAGAGAGTTTACGAACAAGCTATAAAATCTGCTTTACTAACTGATGTTGTTGTGGCTACTGACGACGAGCGAATTTTTAGGCATGTAGAGTCTTTTGGAGGTAAAGTCGTATATACAAAAGAAAATCATCCTAGTGGGACAGATAGATGCTTTGAAGCTTTTCAAAAAATTGAAGATGATTTTGAATATGTGATTAATATACAAGGTGATGAACCTTTTATCGACCCCACTCAAATTGATTTACTCTGCGAAGTGTGCACAGGAACTACCGAATTAGCTACTCTGATGATTCCTGTAGATTCGCACGAAGTGTTATTTGATATGGGAGAAGTAAAAATAACGTTGAACAAAGATATGGAAGCTTTATATTTTAGTAGAATGGTGATTCCATTTATTAAAGGAAAACCTCAAGAAGAATGGCACAAACACCATCCTTATTTTCGACATGTTGGAATGTATGCATATAGAACGGATGTGTTAGAGCAAATTACTCAACTTCAACCTTCTTCTTTAGAAAACGCGGAATCGTTGGAGCAGTTGCGTTGGTTAGAAAATGGTTTTAAAGTAAAATGTGTGGCGACTGATTTTGATAGTCATTGTATTGATACCCCAGAAGATATTGAAAAAGTAATACGATTAATGAATATAAAATAATGCAAGAGAAAAAATTATTATTTATATGTGGTTTTATGGGTTGCGGAAAAACAACTCAAGGAAAAAAACTAGCGAAAGAACTAGGTTATTATTTTATTGATTTAGATGATTACATCTCAGATCAATATGATAAAACAATTACTGATTTATTTCAGGAAGTTGGTGAAGAAGAATTTAGGAAAATTGAAACAAAGGCTTTGCAAGAATGCATCAACGATAATGTAAAAGCATTTATTGCAACTGGCGGTGGAACACCATGCTTCAATGATAATCTAAAATTAATGAAAGATAACGGCAAATTGATTTATTTAAAAATGAGTCCTGAAGCTTTATATCAGAGATTGTTTAATGCTAAACAAGACAGACCATTGATTAAAGATAAAGCCAATGAAGAGATGTTGCTTTACATCGAAAATCTTTTAAAAGTTAGAGAAGAGTTTTATAATCAGGCAGATGTTATTACTAGCGGAGTAACGGTTGATATTGAAGCATTGAAGAATGAAGTTTTAAAACATATTGCATAATACATGAACAGAATAAAATGTAGTATTATTTTAATAATAGGATTTTATTCTACCATGTTGTCTCAATTACAATTGGAAAAGCATTATGGTTTTAATATTGGTTTTGTAAGTGCAATAGGCACTCATTTTCAACGTTTCGGAATTGTTTTTCAAGGATACGGTGCGTATAATTTTGCGCAAATTAATGCGTCGTTTAGAGTGTATGATAATTTTAAAAATCTTGGACCTAGAGGCGAACACACAGAGTTTAATGCAGCTTTGGGATTCTGCATAGGATACGGAACTAAAACAACTGAAAAGAATTTATTTATGAGTTCTATTAGCAACCAAACAGGCTATAAAAATTCAGTGGCTTATAGTTACAATATTTGGCGCAATAAAGTAAAAACTTCCCAGGTAACAGGAATTATCGCATTTCAGTTTAACCACTTTTCAATTATATCCGAAAATGATATCCTAGCTAAACCAATATTAGATAGATTTAGAACGGGCGCGATGTTGCTACAGTATCAAACCAAGGAATTTCAATATGCAATAAACGCTACGATGTGGACAGGTCAATTAGGTAACATCGTTAAAAATGATTCTCTGTTTCCAGGTCATGGATATATTAACACCGAAGGTGGGTTGTATCAAAATTTATCACATGGTTTATTAAGTGCGCAAGTGAAATGGGCTAATGAATATGGACAATATTTGCAGGCCAATGCCGGCATGGATTCCGAAAAAATTAGAAACGCATTACAAAATAAAGCTTTGCATGATGTGTTGCCTAAAAATTATCACATGCCGATGATTGATACAGCGGGGAATCAATACCTGTATCGTCCTGAACAAAAAATAAAAAAAGCGAAATTGTATTTAAATGGTTATACGAGCCCAAATGTGTTTTATTAGAAAGTTACACTCTTCAATACATCTTCTAAAATCTTTCTGTCATTATTTAAGCGCGGCACTTTAAATTGTCCGCCTAAACGATTATTAATTTTGAGCCAATTGTAAAATGAACCTTTTGGCAATACTTTAATTACAGGAAATTGAAGAATATAATTATTGAACCGCTTCGCTTCATAATCACTATTAATTTGTTTTAATGTATCGTCTAATACGCTCTTAAAAAAATCTAAGTTATTTGGTTCTTGTTCAAATTCAATGAGCCATTCGTGCGCGCCTGTATTTTCGTTCATGAAAATAGGAGCTACTGTAAAATCAACAATATGAGCTTTTGTTTTTTCGCAAGCGGTTTTTAAAGCAAGTTCTGCATTGTGAATCATTAACTCTTCGCCAAAGGCATTAATGTGTTGTTTCGTTCTTCCTGTAATAATAAAACGGTAAGGACTTAAATTTGTAAAACGAATCGTATCGCCCACTTGATAACGCCATAAGCCTGCATTGGTGGTAATAAGCATAGCGTAATCTTTGTCTTTTTGCACTTCAGATAAATTATAAGTGCGAGGATTTTCTTTTTGTAATTCAGATACAGGAATAAATTCGTAGTAAATTCCATAATCTAACATCAACAACATTTCATTGCTCACACGTTCATCCTGAATGCCAAAAAATCCTTCTGATGCGCTGTATAATTGCATAAATGCAACCTTGTTATTATTGAATAGTTGATCAAACAATTCTTTATAAGGAGTAAAACTCACGCCGCCATGAAAATAGACTTCTAAGTTTGGCCACACTTCTTTTAAGTTATCTACCTTTTTTAATTCTAATATGCGTTTAATTAAAACTAGCATCCAACTTGGCACGCCTGCTAAACTAGTCACATTTTCATCTGCCATCGAAGTTGCCATTTTCTCGAGCTTATCTTCCCAATTTTCCATCAAGGCAATGTTTACGTCTGGCGCTCTAAAATACTCAGCCCACATGGGTAGGTTTTGAATAATAATAGCACTCACATCACCGTGAAAAGAATTGTATTCACCAAACTGATCAGTTTTAAAACTTCCTCCTAGTGCTAAATTTTTTCCAGTAAATAATTTGGTGTCGGCATTATTCACACATTGAAAGGTAATCATATCACGCCCGCCATTATAATGGCAACCATTTAAAAATTCTTTACTAACAGGAATAAATTTACTTTTATCTGTCGTGCCGCTACTTTTTGCAAACCATTTAATCTCACTATCCCACAATAAGTTTTGCTCTCCTCGGCGTGTACGTTCAATATATGGCTTTAAAGATTCATAATCTTGAGTTGGAATTTGTTGTTTAAATTGATCGTAATTTTTAATTGATTTAAAGCCGTGCAATTTTCCAAACTCGGTATCTTTTGCGGATTTTAGTAATTCGTGCAGCCATTCATCTTGCACATCATTAGGGTATTTCATAAAAAGCTCAATTTGATGCATGCGCTTTTTCATGAGCCATGATGCTATTGAATTAAGAATGGCCATAGAACTAAATCACTTGTTTGTTATTCAATAAACTTTGAGTCACAATATCCGCATATTTACATAATAAATCATCATGTTTTAAATAGCTTAAAATTATCTTAATGCCTTCATCTCCTTTTGTTAAGGTATAATTTTCGTATAAGTATTCATTTCCGTCTTTTATATAACTTCCATGTTCTACATAGGTTTTGTAACCTTTGATAATCGTGTGTAATCCTTCTTCTTTTAAAACATGAACCTCTGGACTATTCATGTACGCATCATTCAGAGACACGAAATCCGAATTTTGTATTTTATAAAGTTCATCAAAATTCATTTTCTCAACAGTTAATGAAAAGGACTGAGAGGAAGATTCGGCTTTGCTGCTTTTATGATTTGTGATATAGTTTTCCATATAACATGGTAAAACAGACTCTGATTCATTTAATTCAAAAGGCACGGATAAAGATAATGTTTGGGTTATTGGATATGTTCCCCATTTTACTTCATCCAAATAATTAGAAGTAAGGCTTGGTTGATAAGATGATTTTCTTCCTACTGTTGTAATGCTTTCATCTGTACTTTGAATAATGACAGCAGCAATAAGTAGTTGAATGAAAACAGTGGCAATAAAAATAAGTGAGGTTTTAGATGGAGAAGAAATAGATGATTTGAATACTGGATTCTTTTTTGGTATTGGATTTTCTAATACTTTTTTTTTGGGAACACTTTCATTGTATTCATTTAACCCATCAACGTATGTTTCAAAAGAAGAATTAAATTTCGATTTCTTCCAATCTAAATAATTATTAGCTAGTTTTTTTTGACAGCCTTTGCAAAACACAATGCGTTCTGAAGTCACTGTATTTTTATGCTGACAATTATCACAAATTAAGTAGTTAGTAGCCATAGTTATTAATTTTACTAAAGGTAACGAAGATTACTTGTTATTCAAAGCTTCTTCTATTTGGGTTTGATAAACTTCATCAAATAACTCCACATAAATATCTTGTTGTTTATAACCAAGTTTAATGTCTGTAAGCGATTTCTCAATATGTTTTTTGCTGAGTTCTAGTTTATTTGATTGTTTGTAAAGCAATCCTAAATAAAAATTAGCTTCAATAGGAAATTGAGATTGTTTGATGGCTTTTTTATAATAGGTTTCTGCTTTCTTTAAATCATTCAATTTTTCATAGTTACGTGCTATGTAAAAATAAATATATGTGTTACAGTTTTTTTGTCCGAAATGACTCACTTCAAATTTTTCGTTTAATTCAAATTCTTTTATCGCATTTTGGTATTGTCCTAATTGGTAATAACAAAGTCCTTTTAAAAAATGGATGTTTTCACCAACTGGCGCATCCACATCCTGCGGCGTTAAATCATCATAATGGTTTAAGTGCTTTAAAGATTTTTCATAATCTCTATAATAATACAATAATACCCAGCCGTAATAGCCTTCCATTTCTTTAGCATTAATAGCTAAACTTTTTTCGAGCGCTTGTATGGCTTCCGCATAATTACCATGTTTGGTATTTTGAACCGAGTAGGCGTGCCAGTCGCCCGCAGTGATGCTATCGTTTTTTGCAATACAGAGATTCATTAATTCATTTCCACATTGATCATTTCCATGATAGGAAATATAAGTTCCCATTTCTAAAATTTGCTTTTTAGTAAAATGTTTTTCTTCTAAGTATTTTAAAATTTCTTGAGCCTTAATTGGTTGATAGCAACGCTCTAATTTATATCCTAAAGTCAATGAATCGTTTTGAGCTTTAATAGTAAAGCAGCACATCATGCATAAAAGCAAACAACTATTTAGGAAGTATTTCAATGAGTTTACCGTTATTAAATCTAAATGAATAAAATTTGCGAGAATTTATGGGATTCCGTTGCTCGTCTAATTGAGGGTTCCACGGGGAAGTTTGTTTTACTGCTAACAGTATTTGTGAACATAATAATTCAATATCTTTTGTGATAGGTAATGGCTTATAATTTAAATCACATAATTGCGTTTTATAAAAATCAGTTTCTCCCTTAAAATTGATGAAAAAGTTAACGGTAATAATTCCATTAAATGTTGTTTGAGCCGTAATGGCTTTATGAAACTCTTTTTTTATGGTATAAAAATCTTTGCCATTACTTGGCGAAGTAGGATGGTAATAGGGAAAAATAGGTTTGTTGCCAAAAAAGCTACAACTATCAGTTTGGGAAAAAGAAATACCGTAAACAAACAATAAAATGATTGTGAGTTTAAAACTTAAATAACTATTTTTTTGTAGACAGATAATTTTCAAATGTATTTAAATCCATCGCATTTAAACAGTTATCTTTTGTTAAAAGCCCTTTACGAGCTACGTATGTCCCATAACGCATATCATGATAACCTTTTAATTGATGAGCGTCTGGATTAATAGAAATCATCACGCCTTTTTCTAAACAATAAGGTATCCAACGCCAATCAATATCTAAACGATAAGGATGTGCATTTAATTCAATTACTACTTTATTGGCTGCGCACGCATCAATTATTTTTTTGTGATCAATAGGATAGCCTGGTCGGCCTAGTAACAAACGTCCCGTTGGGTGACCTAAAATAGTAGTATAAGGATTTTCAATGGCTTTTATTAAACGAGTTGTTGCTTTTTCTTCATCCATTTTTAAATTGGCATGAACTGAAGCAACAATGAAGTCAAATGTTTTTAAGATATCTTCTTCATAATCTAAATCTCCGTTTCCTAAAATATCACTTTCAATTCCTTTAAATATTTTAAAAGGAAATAATTGTTTGTTGAGTTTTTCTATTTCTTGTTGCTGTAACAAAACCGTTTCTACTTTTAATCCACCGGCATAACTTGCAGTTTTTGAGTGATCACATATTCCTAAATACTGATAACCTAATTGTTTGCAATACACAGCCATTTCTTCTAAGGTATTCATACCATCACTATAAGTAGAGTGATTGTGTAAAATGCCTTTTAAGTCGCTAAGTTCAACTAATTTAGGTAGCTGATTATTTTTTGCTTTTTCTAATTCAAATAATCCTTCACGCAACTCAGGTTCGCAGTATTGAATACTTAAATTTGAATAAATAGATTCTTCGTTATCGTATTTTTTGGTGGCTAATGCTTTAAAGTTAATGCCTTCTAAATGTTCTTTAGTTGAAGAGGTTTCTACTAGCTTTCTGTAAAATACATTGCTATTACATTGTATAAAATTTAGCGGAATAGTTTCAGAAACAAATTCATCTAAATCAATGCTTTCATCTCCAACTAAAATATCTATTTCTTCAATGACTTCGCAATGGCGATACATGGCGCCAGTAAAAGAAACAAAATCGGTTTGTTGTTTAATAGCATCAATAATTGGCTGTCCAATTTTTTCGGCATAAGCAAAATGAAACCAACCAGTGTTTTTAATTTTAAATTCAATGTTTTGAATAATGGTATTTTGGGTTTTTGCTCCAAATCCTTTTAATTCTAGTAATCGGTTTTCGTGACAAGCGTATAGCAAATCAGTGACACTTTCTAATTCTAACTCTTGCCATAACTGACGCACTTTTTTTGGTCCCAATCCTTTAATGCCCAACATCTCTATTACTCCAGCAGGAGTTTTAGATATTAAGTCTTGCAATTCTTTACTGGTGCCAGTAGTATTAAATTCAATAATTTTTTCAGCTAAACTTTTACCAATGCCTTCTAATTGTGTTAATTCTTCAACAGTTGGCGCACTTAAATCAATGCGTGTTTTACTTAATTTGTATGCTGCGCTATTGATTGATTTTATCTTAAATGGATTTTCATCATGAAGTTCCATCAACTTGGCTGTGATTTCTAAAGCATCTGCTATATCTTCGGTTGTCATGATATGTAATTTTATTTGTTTTTAATTGGCATATCGAATACGCCATGGTCTTATTGATTAAAATGGCGCATGGCTATTTCATAAATACAATTCAGCAAATTTTAAATCATAAGGATTAGTGATTTTTATATTTTCAAAATTTCCTTCTACTAAATGAATGGTTTCATCCATGCCTTCTAATACGGTAGCATCGTCGGTAAAAAATGGAGAGTAATCTTGTTCAAATGCTTCTTTAATTTTAGAAACTAAAAAGCATTGAGGTGTTTGTACAATTTTATAATCATCGCGGCTTACAGCTTTATTGATGCCGTTGGTTACCATTCTCAAACTTTCGTTAATGGGCGATATAGGAATAGCATTTCCTTTTTGAGCAGCTGTTTCAAAACAACGTTTAATGGTTTCAACACTTACAAAAGGTCTTGCAGCATCATGAATTCCAACAACGTCATTTTTATTGGTAATTGTATTCAATCCATTTTTTACAGAATGAAAACGGGTTTCTCCTCCAATAACAATTTGGATATTTTTATCAGGAAAATATTCAGCTAACATAAAATTAGCATCAGTCATATAATCTTTATGAACACAAACAATCACGTTGATGAATTCATCAAACTCTATAAATTTTTCGATGGTATGAATTAGAATTGGCTTCCCTTTTATTTCAATAAATTGTTTTGGAACAGTTGACTGCATTCTGGAGCCTGTTCCGCCTGCAACGATGATAACGTTATATTGTGAATTCATGTTAATAGTTTTTAATACGTTCAATACAATTATCTATCGCTTTGTATGCTTTACTGAAAAACTGAAAGCGTTGTTTCTCTGCAATGCTACTAATTAAGGTCGATTTTTTAATAAGGTTTTTCATCCAATGTTCAATCTCTTCACAAAATTGATTATTACTTGTGGTTAACGAATTCATAGTATTGAAAGAGATATATGAAATAGCAGAACCAGCAACGGTAACATGAATGCAATTTGTTCCAATTACTAAATCGCTATTATATAAATTAAAAGAACAGTTTTTTGTTTTATTTTCCTCTTCAGCATATTGATTAATTGCTTGAGCCATTTTTTTTAATTCTTGTAAAACTAAAATAGCATCTTCTTTTTCTTTGAATGCTCCCGACTCAAAATAATATTCTATTTGTTTAATAGTTGTATTAATAGTTTCATCTGTCCATATTTCTGTACTAGGAATTTTTAGGTAAGTTTTATGAATTTTATCTGTTATTTCTAATTGCTTTTCAGAAATCACCTCCCAATCAAATTTTTTGGTTTGATAAGCTGGTATATTTAAAACAGAACGTTGCCAGTAAAATAATTTAAAAGCTGCTAATTCTTTTGAGAAGAAAGAATGAAAAATGGGAATTTCTTCGGCAGCGTATATAATTTTTGCATCTTCTGATTTTTGCAAACGCTCTAATTGCATTAGTAATCCAGTTAAGTAATTATCAAAGTTTTCTTCAGAGTCGGTTAACTTTATGTAATTACAAGTTACCGAATCACCTTTGTTAGATAAAACCGAATCTATGGATATGCGGTAATGCTTACATATTTTATAAGTTTCATCTAAACTTAATTCGGTTTCGTTACGCAAACGGCGGTAAGCACTATCGTTACTTATTTTTAATAAATCGGCAATATCATCAACCAACGACACATTTGCTGGAACAACCTGTTTTAAGTGTTTAATGAACACTTCTTGCATTTCAAAAGATGTATCTGATGCGGTTTTTTTAGCAGCCATAATGTTGTATTATATACTAATAAAGATATTAAGTATTTGCGAAAAATGCAAATCCTCACTCCTAGATTATGAAATTTTGCAAATAAATCAAATTTTGGAGCTTTTAAAACTTCCCATTTTACTGTTTTCTGCAATTAAGTTGCGCCATGGTCTGTAAAGCCGTTTCAATAGCGCTCGGCATCCACCTAATTTTGACCTATAAATTATTAATCAAAATCAACATGGACGCTTTAAATACTATCGAAAAAATTACCCTATTGGTTAGTACAAGTATTGTTTGTTTAGCTAACCTTTTTGTATTAATTGAAAGAACAAAAAAATCAGAAAAACATGCATTTCATACAATTATTCAAAAACTATTAGGGTTAAAAAATACATTTTTTATTTTCTGTTTAATTGTTATCACGAGTTCATGTTCGAGTGGTAAATTTTTGAATAGAAAATATACTATGGGAAGATTTACTGAAAATGTAAAATCATTAAAACATAATACGATTTATGTGGATACAACAAAAAGCTATGCCTATGCATCCGATCCAATGGAATTGAAAAAATCATCGATTAGTTTAAATAACATTCCTGATAAAGAAATTATCAATAATAAAGTTGAGTCGATTATAAAAAAGGATAGCATTTTTATATTTAAGAAACGCGGCCGAAATAAAGTAACTGTAGTAAAAAATAGTTTGCCAAATGTTACTGTGATTGTTCAAGGAGATAAAAGAACCGTAAAACAGGCAAAAAAAATTGATTTCGATTATGAGAAGACTAGAAGAAAAGCTAGAGCTAATAAATTATATAAATATAGTTTAATACTTTCTTTCATACCTTTTGTTGGATTCATTATAGCTATTACAGCAAAAAAATCTATTAAAAAGTATCAAACAGAATTCCCTGATGAAAATGAAAAATTTAATAGGAGTAGAATCAATTTTGCAATTATTTTCTCTTTGTTCTCTTCGCTAATAGGGCTAGTCGCTCTTTTATATGGCTTTTTTTTACTTTTTCTCGCTAATACAATGACTGCAATTTATTAATCATCAATACTATAAAATTAAATTATGAAAACAACAACTCTCAAAAAAGCAATTCACATCTCATTATTTTGTTCGATGTTAATAGCAACCGTTATTATCACCAAAAGCACTGTAAAAAATATTAAACAGTTGTATGGTTCCGAAAAAGCTAACTACACAGCTATGAGTTGCTTTACAGATTTAATTAATTAATCACTAAAAAAAAAGTACTATGAAAACAACTTTTAAATCAATCGTTTTATTTGGAGCAGCCTTTTTGTATATAAATTCAAGTGTAGCTCAAGATGTGAAAAAAGAAAAACAAACCTTAACTATTTTGTCTATTGATATTAATGGTTTAAAAAGTGAGCCACAGCAAATGGGTAACTTGGTGCGAACAGAGTTAGAAAAGCTCGACACCTTTGAAGTCATGGATAGATATGACGTGGCCTATATGGTCGAAAAAAATAAACTAAGCATTAATAACTGTTACGGTAAATTATGTTTAACCGAAATTGGGGAAACGATTCATGCTGACAAAATGTTGAGTGGTAGTATTGAGTTATATCCAAAATCAATTATTTACACCTTACGTTTAATTGATGTAAAAACTAAATCTATTGAAAAAACAACAGTGATGGAGTTTTTAAATTTACCAGATGAATTGCAAGCATTTACCAATGTAACAGTTCGCACTATGTTTAATAAATCGGTTGATCAAAACTTGTTAGCAAAACTAACACAGCGTAATGGTTTTGATAACGCGTTAAATAATCCAAAAAAAGATCGACTAAGATTAGACGGACCTCGATTAGGCTTTGTAACATTTACAGGAAATACAGCAAATATATTGCAAGCCGATAAATCGGTGGGTGGTTTTGAGGCCTTTCCCATGATGTTTCAATTTGGATATCAGTTTGAGAAACAATATTTGAATGAAGGAAAAATTCAAGCCTTGTTTGAGTTTGTGCCTATGATAACTGGTGTTGATCAAGGCTATTTTATTCCAGGGTTTTCTTTACTGCATGGTTTAAGAAGTAACATTAACGGTTGGGAATTTGCACTGGGGCCAACTATTAATTTATCGCCAAAATCTCGTGGTTATTATGATACAACGAATACTTGGCATAGAGAACAGGATTGGACTAATAATCCAGAAAACGAAGGCGTAAAAAATCCGTTTACGATAAAAGAACGATTAGATAGTAGAGGCGACTATGCCATACAAACAGGATTTGTATTAGCATTTGGTAGAACCTTTAAATCAGGTAAATTAAACTTGCCGGTAAACATGTACGTAATTCCGGGCAAGGATGGATTTAGAATTGGTGCTTCTTTAGGGTTTAAAAAAAAAAATAAATAAACGCATTATGAAATAGTCATGTTTCCGAAACACAATTGCGAAACACTCAACAAACCAAATAAAAGAATGAAACGATTGAGTTGAGCCCATCTCGATAGCTATCGGAATAAAAAACAATAATATCTAAATATGAAAACAAGACTCCTACATAAAATCCCTCACGCATTACTTTACTCGCGTTTAGTAGTTGCCATTTTAATTATAGTATTTTCATTTGCAAACGTTTCTCCAATAATTATTGTAGCATTAAGTATTTATGCAGTTTTAAGTGATGTGTTTGATGGAATTATTGCCCGACATTTAAAAATTTCAACTATTGAAATGAGACAATTGGATACAAAAATTGACACGGTGTTTTGGTTTAGCTGTTTATTTTATATCTGTATCACTCATTCTCAATTTTTAAAAACACATTTGTTTCAAATTTCTATTTTAGTTTTTTCTGAATTATTTATTATTGCCTTTGGTTTTTTGAAATTTGAAGAACGCATTTCTTATCATACTATTTTTTCAAAATTTTGGGCATTGCTTCTTTTATGGTTTTTTATCGACTTAATTTTAAATAATGCAAGCCATTATAGTTTTATCATCTCATTTTGGTATGGCATTTTTGTGCAAATGGAGATTTTGCTCATCGCTATTATTTTAAAAGACAACCAAACGGATGTTCCAGGCTTTTTAAAAGCTATTAAACTCAGAAAAGGCTTAAAAATTTCAAGAAATCGACTTTTTAATGGTTAAAATGGTCTTAACTAACAAATTACTGTTTACAAGTAGCTTCTAGAAGTTAAAACTTAACGTTTTTTTTGATTTAGTTTTGTTTTTATCGAGAAAACAACTAATTTAATCGATTATTAAACGATAAATTTTATGAATAGAATTTCTACAAAACTATCTTTTTTAGCGATTTGCTTGGTTGTTGCATCCTCTTATTTTGCCCAATTATCTGTTACAGCGCAAGCTGGCGGTCTAAAATTTTTAGGTGATGTTGGTCAAAAAAATAATGCTAACTTTTTCAGTGATATGCGTTTGGGCTATAACCTTGGTGTAGAGTATCGTATAGGTAAAGTTTTAGGGATTGGCATCGATGGAATGTATGGAAAACTAGCTGGTACTGATAATGACCAAAGTTCCCACTTAAATTTTCAGTCAACTGTAATGGGTGGTGGACTTAATTTATTTGCCTTTTTTGATAAGTTAGGGGAAAAGGAAAAAGATGTTTCTCCATATATTCATGCTGGTTTTGGCTATCTAATGTTTGATCCTTACGGAGATTTGAGAGATAAAAACGGAATCATTTATCAATATTGGAACGATGGCTCTATTCGTAATTTAACTGAATCTACTGCTAATGATCCCTTATCTGTTTCTCTGAAGAGAGATTATAAATATGAAACTCAGTTAAAAGATTCTATAGCAAATTATGCTCGTAACACTTTTTATATTCCTGTAGGTTTAGGGGCTAAATTTAAAATGGGATTCCGTGCAAGCTTAAGAGTTGGTGTAACTTACAATATTTGTTTGAGTGATTATATCGACAACTATAAAAAAGGTGGTAATGATAGTTGGGCTTCAGCAAATGTAGGACTTAATATTAATTTTGGTAAAAAACCAAAAGATGCTTACAGTAATGTGGATTTTAAAGCGGTTGATAATTCGGATACAGATGGAGATGGCGTTAAAGACCTAGATGATAAATGCTTAGGAACTCCTAAAGGAGTAAAAGTAGATGGAAAAGGTTGTCCTGATGATAAAGATGATGATGGTGTATTTGATTACATGGATAAAGAATTAACCTCTAAAAAAGGTGCAAAAGTAGATGGAAATGGTGTTACTATTGATGAGGAGGCACTAGCAAAACGTCAATTAGCTTGGGATAGTTTATCTAGCGAAAGAAGCGAAGGATTTAACAATGCGCCTAGTTTATCTTATTTGAAGGAAATAGAAGAAAAAGCAAAACAAAATCAAGCGCAAACAGGTAAAACATCTAAAATACCAGCTGAGTTTGTTGAAGCAGACTATAATAAAGACGGTAATATTTCCGCCGCAGAAATTACAAAAACCATTGATGGGTTCTTTGAAGGAGAAAACTCATTTAATGTAGAAAAGATAAATAAGCTCATCGACTATTTCTTTGAGCAGTAAACTAAGCATATGATAAAACCACTTATTATTTTATTTAACACTGTATCAGTATTTTTATTTAGCTTTTTTTTTGGCGACACACCTGTAACTATTTCAGGTAATTTTCCCAAAAATGCTAACGTAGCAACAGAATTTACAGCAGAAATAAAAATCAATAAAGGGAGCACTGGTGGTTTTGCAAAGCTTCAGTTAGAAGTACCTCAAGGATTTACCGTTAAAGAATTAGATAGTAAAACAGGAAATTTTTCTTTTGCAACTAACATTGCTAAAATCATTTGGACTTCCATGCCAAGCGATCAAGAGTTTACAGTAAAGTTTACTATTTCTGCTGATGCATCAGCAGCAGGTGCCAAAACGATTGCTTCTAAATTTTCTTATGTCAATAATAACAATAAAGAAGTTGTTGAAATGACTCCTGCTGAGATTATGATTGGCGATGGTTCAAATACTCCTGTGGCTACTTCTTCAACGCCACCTGCAGAAACAACTTCATCAACAACTCCGCCAGCAACAGAAACAACTCCCGCAGCTACATCCTCAACACAGTCGTTCGATAATCCAACGGAACCAAACTCAAATATTGTTGCGGCACGAAATATTACTTCGGGTGCAAATGCAAACGAGTATAATGTTGAAGTGAAAATTAAAAAGGGTGGTGTTAAAGGATTTGCAAAATACCAAGAGGTTTTACCTGCAGGATATAATGCAAAAGGCGATAAACTAAACGGTAGTTCTTTTTCTGTATCTGATGGTAAACTAAAATTTGTTTGGGTATCGTTACCTACTGATGAAGAATTAGTAGTGTCTTATGTTTTAGAAAAAACAGCTTCGGCGGCTTCAGATGCTAAACTAGATAACGGTGAATTTTCATATTTAGAAAACGACCAAAGTAAAAAAGTGAAAATGCCAATTGATGTTCTTGGAAATTCTACTTCTGCAGCAGTTGCTAAAGTTACTGAACCAACTCCAACTCCAACAGTTGCTACCGAGCCAACAACTCAGCCTGTTGCTACCACTACAGAGCCGGTAAAAACAGAACCAACAACTACACCAGAGCCTATAAAAACAGAGCCTGTAGCAACTACAGAACCGACGCAAACTGTAGCAAAAAAACAAGGGAATGTAGTTTACAACGTTCAAATCGGCGCATTTACAAACGCAATACAGTCGGAAGTATTAGCGAGAAAATTTAATATTTCCGAAACAATTAAAAGTGAAATGGCTCAAGGCTATAATAAATTTATGGTTGGTAATTTTAATGAATATAAAGAAGCTCGTTCACACCGAGAAAATGTTAAACAAAAAGGTTGCAGTAGTGCTTTTGTAGTTGCTTATAATGGCGCTAAAAGAATTACAGTACAAGAAGCGTTAATGATTACAAGTCAAAAATGGTTTAAATAAAACCATTTTATGTTTTTTGCGTATAAGTTCACATCAATGCTTAAAAAAGTACTTTTTATATCTCTAATTTTAATTTGTTCTTTTACCAAAGCTCAAACGGACACTTCTGCAAAAACTGAACCTACCGCTGTTCCAACTCCAACCGTTAAACCACAAAAAGTTCAACCAGATCCCCCATCTTTAGGCGATATTTTTAAACCAAAAGTTTCTTTGGGAGTGGGAATGCTTTCTTTTCATGGAGATTTATATTCAAAGCATTATCAAGCTCCTTGGACCGCGCGTATTGGCTATGATTTAAATATTTCTCAACGCTTATTTAAATCTTTTCAATTAAATTTTAATGTGTTGTTTGGCAAACTTGGAGCTAATGAATGGGTTGATAATCGTCAAGAAAATTTTCAATCCGAAATTCGTTCAGGTGGTTTAAGTTTAATGTACGACTTTGGAAATTTTATTCCTGATAGATGCCGTATCCGTCCATGGATTTCCCTTGGAGTGAATTCTTTTGAATTTTTATCTAAAACGGACCAATACGATAGATATGGTAATAAATATTATTACTGGACTGATGGTTCTATTAAAAACATAGATGAGGCCGCACCGACTGCTTCGCTAGCCGTTAATTTAAATAGAGATTATATTTATGAAACGGATATTAGAGAGTTAAACAAAGATGGTTTCGGGCAATATCAAGAAAGAGCTTGGGCATTTCCAGTAGGAGCTGGTGCATTAATGAAAATTACAGATAGATTTGATTTTAAAATTGGGGTTCAATATTATTTTACCACAACAGATTATATCGATGGGATTTCAAATAAGAGTTTGGGAACGAGAGCAGGAACAAAACAAAAAGATAATTTTGTTTACACATCCTTTGCTTTGCAATACGATTTAGTATTGAAGAAAAAATCGAAAGCAGATACATTGCCTGATGATTATTACGATGGTATAGATTGGTTAGCAATTGATAATGGTGATTATGATGAAGATGGGATAAAAGATTGGGATGATAAATGTCACGGAACGCCAAAAGGAGTAAAAGTGGATGCGAATGGCTGTCCATTTGATGACGATAATGATGGCGTACCAAATCATGCAGATGATGAATTAGCATCACCAGCAGGTGTTGAAGTAAATTCACAAGGTGTAGCATTAACCGATGAGTATTGGCAAAACTGGTACAATGTGTACATGGATAGTGGTAATGTTGTGAAACAAGAGGTGATTGAAAATTTCTATGCGGTTAAAAAAGATTCTACATCCGCTTCAGATGCTAGCAAAAATGAGAAGGAGTATACGGTTGAATTAGCAAGATACTCTGGACCAGTTCCAAACGACGAAATGGCTTATTTATTAAGTATTGGAGATGTAAAATCAACCACTTTAGCTGATAATTCAACCGTTTTATATACCGCAGGTACTTACAAAGAAATTCAAAATGCGGTTAATCGTAGAGATGAATTTATTAAGGAAGGAAATAAAAATGCAAAAGTTGGCTATTTTAAAAATGGTGATATAGTAACCCTTTCTGACGAAGAGTTAGCGAAATTATTAGAGAAAAACACGACAACTGCCGTTAATACATCAACAAATGCATCTGAAACAAATTCCGTTGTTACTATAGATATGGATGCTGTTGCCAATGAATTTGCGAAGGGAGACATAGTTTATCGTGTTCAGTTAGGCGCTTATAAAAATAGAATTTCTAAAGGTGTTTTTAGAAATGCAGGAACAATTATCGAGTTAAAAACGGATGATGACGTGTATCGTTATGCTACTAAAGGTTTTAAAACAATTGAGGGTGCGGCAAATTTAAAGGCTGATTTAGTGTTAGAAGGTTATGGAGATGCTTTTATAACAGCTTATAAAGACGGTAAACGAATTCCGATGAGTGCAACAAAAGCAACCATGGAAACAACTGAAAAAGAAGATATTACTAAAATCGAATCATTTAGTTCAGTAGATAAATCTTTAGTAAGCTTTAAAGTTCAGTTAGGAGCGCTTCGTAAAGCGGGTTCTAACGATATGGAAGAAAAAACTAAAGACCTACAAGGTGTTGAAAAACAAGGCACGGGATCAGGAATGATCAGATACACTGCCGGTTCATTTAGTGACTATTCAAAAGCTGATAAATACCGTCAGGAATTGGCTGATAAAGGCTTGGTAGAAGCATTTGTGATTGCGGTATTTAAAGGCGAAATCATTTCTATACAAGAAGCTCAGGAGCTTTTGAAATAAGCGGTGGCTTATTTTTCGATGTTTTTGTTTTAAACAAAATAATTGCATCATTATTTAGCGCACTTATCATACATTGGTAATAGTGCGGCTGCTTTTGGCAATTCGGTGCGAACCGCCATTTAGGGAAGCGCATGTGGGGCAAATGGAGGTTGGCGAATTGTCTTGATTTTTTGTTTCTTTTTCATCAAGGAAAAAGAAGAAAGTATAAATAGTTTAATTTGTTTCTGAAATAATCCTTACATTTATTCTATAAAATTTTAATCAACATGAAGAAATTAGTTTTAACTCTTGCCGTATTAACAGTTTGTTATACAGCTAATGCACAGGAACCAGAGAAAAAGAAAGAAAGTTCATCAACTCCTCCGCCAAGCAGAGGTCAGGAAAGAGCAATCAATGAAAGCGGAGTTTCTGTAAAAACAGAAACTAAGAAAAACTCAGCTTCTAAAAGCACTCAGGTAACACCACCCGGCGCCGAAGATAAAAAGAAGGAAGCGAAGCACGACGAAGCTAAAAAACCAGACTAATATTTAAACCCCCTTCAATCGACGGGGGTTTTTTATGATCTGATTTCCAGTTATTACCATCATTTTAATATAGCGTGTCACGCTAAACTACCGCTCATATAAATTGTTATAACCAAGCAAGTATTGTTTATACATTTACACTTTTAAATTCAACATGAAGAATCTGTTTTTTATAATTACCCTGTTTATTGGTTTAATGGCTAAAGCTCAAATGCCAGGCATGGGCGGCATGGGCAAAGGAATGAAAGATCCTAAGCTAGGACGGGTATATGGTAAAGTATTAGATGCTAATACTGGCAAGCCAGTAGAATATGCCTCTGTGCAAGTACTATGGTTTAGCAAAGATAGTTTGTTAGGCGGTGGATTAGTAAAAGAAAATGGGGATTTTGCAATAGAAGGCTTGCCATCATTTGGTCAGGTGAGAGTAAGAGTGAAATTTGTAGGGTATAAAGATTATAATCAAAAAGTATACATCGTTCCACCGGATAAAGTAGATCAGGATTTAGGTAATATTAAACTAGCAGTGGATGATAAATTACTAAGTGAAGTAGACGTCGTTGCTGAAAAAAGTGCCGTGGTTTTATCAATTGACAAAAGAACCTACAATGTAGAAAAAGATTTATCAGTGAAAGGTGGAACAGCGGTTGACGTGATGAAAAACATTCCGGGATTAACAGTAGATGCGGATGGAAATGTGCAGTTAAGAAATCAATCACCGATGATATTTGTAGATGGAAGACCAACGACTTTAACTTTACAGCAAATTCCTGCTGATCAAATCGACCGTGTGGAAATTATTACAAATCCTTCCGTTAAGTTTGATGCAAGCGCAACGGGTGGCGTATTAAATGTGATCATGAAGAAAAACGGGAAACCTGGTTATAACGGAATGATAATGGCGTATGTTGGTACTGGCGACCGTTACGGCGGAATGGCAAATATCAATGTAAAGCAAGGTAAATGGAACACCTCATTAATGTATTCGTACAATCAAGCGATTAATAACACCGAAGGTTTTACAAAGCGTACGCAATTAGATAGCGGAGATGCAACTGGTTTTTTTAATCAGGATAATAAAACGCAAATGAAAACCTTATTTAATTTTGGAAGACTAGGGATTGATTATAATATTGATAATCGTAATACCATTTCATTGAATGGGATGATTGTAGCGGGACAATTTAATACCAACGATGTACAAAATTATTCTGGCGGTATTTATGCGCTTGATGCTTCATCAGCAGGTGATCAGATTAATGCTCAAAAAGCAGCTTTTCAAAATTATAATGCCCAGTTAATGTATAAAAAAACCTTTCCTAAAATTGGGAAAGAACTAACGGTTGATGGGAACTATAATTATACAACTTCAAAAAACGGATATTTATTTACTAGAAACTCTAATACTTATTTAGGATTGATTGATACTACTATTGCTGATCCTACTTTTTATCAAAAAAACGTGGGTTCTACAACGGCAAATCAATTTGTATTTCAAATGGATTACGTAAACCCGATTTCAGAAACTAAAAAATTTGAAGCAGGGATTAAAGCATTTTATAAAAACTCAATTAGTTCAAATAATACGAGTGTTGCCTCAGGAAACGAAGATAATTATCAACGAGATAGTATTTTGAGTAATCGTTATGTGATTGACGATATGGTAAATGCAGCTTATGTAAACTATAGTGCAAAAACATTTTGGGATATTGGTTACCAAGCAGGCTTACGTTTCGAGCAATCTTATTATGCAGGTAACATAACTGATCAAAACAAAAAATTCTCTTATAATTACCCCTCTACTTCTGACGATATTTTAAAATCATTGTTCCCTGCTATTTATTTTTCTAAAAAATTAAAAAAGAGTCAAGAAGTGCAATTGAACTTTAGTAGAAAAATTCAACGCCCTAACTTTTTTCAGTTAATGCCATTTATCATGTTTGCTGATAAACAAAACTACCGTATCGGTAATCCTGAATTAAAACCTGAGTTTAAGAATATTGCCGAAGCAAATTATAATAAAATATTTTCTAAAGGAAGTTACTTAGCATCTGGATATTTTAGATACGAAGAACAGCCAATTACAGATGTGGCTTATCCAGATCCAGACCCTGCTAAAACTAATGTTTTAGTAAACACATCAATAAATGGTGATAATGCCATTCGTTATGGTTTTGAAAATACGTTTAAATGGACTTTCTTTAAAAACTTAGATTGGACTGTAAATGCTAATGCCTATTATATTTACATTAAAGGAAAAGTGGTACCAACCGAACCAGAAGTAAAAGCAGAAGGTTATGCATGGAATGCTAAAACAACACTTTCTTACAAATTCCCTAAAAATATTACCTTACAAGTAAACGGTAATTACGAGTCTCCTAAAATTTTATTATTAGGTGTTGCTAACGAAATTTATTCAATGGATGTTTCGTTAAATTATATGTATAAAACTAAATTAATTTTTAATGCTACCGTTAGTGATGTATTTAATACTCGCCGAATGGGAACACACTTTGAAACACCATATTATGATCAAGATTTATCTCGCCGCAGAGAGTCGCGTTTTTTCCGTTTTACTATTACCTATTTATTTGGAAAAATGGATGCGTCTATCTTTAAACGTGGCAAACAAATGAAAGGTATGGGCGGACAAGAAGGTAACCAAGACGGGCTTGACTTCAAATAATACTTCATATCATAAAATATTATAAAAAGAGCTCTATTGAAAAGTAGGGCTCTTTATTTGTATAAGTGGCTAGTACAACACAACAATTTTATTTACATTCGTTACATAATACCTTAACACATGATTCAATTAAAATCCTTTTTACCAGTTGCTTTAGCGCTTGTTGTTAGTTTTGCAAATGCTCAAACCAAACCCACTACAAAACCAAGTGCTAAAGATGGTTCTCCAATTCCATCTTTAAATTTTGAATATGCTTTAAACGATCCTTTTAAAGCAAGAATTTATACTTTAAAAAATGGTATGAAAGTATATATGAGTGTGTATAAAAACGCACCACGTATTCAAACCTACATTGCAGTAAGGGCAGGTAGTAAAAATGATCCAGCAACCGCAACTGGTTTAGCTCATTATTTAGAACACATGGTGTTTAAAGGCACTGATAAATTTGGAACCAAAGATTTCGCAAAAGAATCAGCTGAAATCACTAAGATTGAGAACTTATATGAAACATACCGTCAAACTAAAGATGATGCGCAACGTAAGAAAATCTATCATCAAATCGATAGTATCTCTGGAGTAGCTGCAAAATATGCCATTGCAAATGAGTATGATAAAATGTTGGCTGGTATTGGTGGACAGGGAACCAATGCCTATACATCCTTTGATCAAACCGTTTATGTAAATGATATTCCATCAAATCAATTAGAGAACTGGTTAAAAATTGAAGCAGAGCGTTACCGTAAACCAGTATTGCGTTTATTTCATACAGAATTAGAGGCAGTTTACGAAGAAAAAAATAGAGGTTTAGATAGTGATAATAGTAAATTGTGGGAAGCTGTATTTTCTGGATTATTTAAAAATCATTCTTATGGTACACAAACAACCATTGGTACTATTGATCATTTAAAAAATCCTTCTATGAAGGAAATTATGAAATACTTTAACGCAAATTACGTTTCCAATAACATGGCTATTTGCTTAAGTGGAGATTTTGATCCTGATGAAACCATCAAGTTAATTGAAAAGAATTTTGGTTCAATGCCGTCGAAGCCAGTTACGCCATACACAGCTGCAAAAGAAGCTCCTATTACAGAAAAAATCTCTAAAGAAATTATTGGGCCTGATGCAGCTAATTTAGCAATGGCTTGGCGTTTTGAAGGAACAGGAAGTAAAGATGCAGACATGATTACTTTGATTAACTTATTGTTGTCAAATGGAAGAGCCGGCTTATTGGATTTAAATTTGAACCAAAAGCAAAAAGTACTAAACAGTGGCGGATTTGCTTATGTATTGAAAGACTATTCAACCCATATTTTATTTGCTGAACCAAAAGAGGGGCAAACATTAGAAGAAGCTGAAAAATTATTGTTCAGTCAATTAGAATTATTAAAGAAAGGTGAGTTTCCTGATTGGTTGATGAGCGCTGTAATTACGGATATGAAATTGCAAAAAACAAAAGAGCTTGAAAACAATCAATCTCGTGCTATGGCTTTTGTAGATGCATTTATTAATGATACTAAATGGCAGCAATCGGTAAATATGGTAGAGCGTTTATCTAAGATCACTAAACAAGAGGTGATAGATTTTGCTAAGGCTACTTACAACGAAAATAATTATGTAGTTGTATACAAAAGAATAGGTGAAGATAAAAATATTCAAAAAGTGGAGAAACCTCAAATTACACCAGTGGAAGTAAATAGAGATGATCAATCACCTTTTGTAAAAAATATTTTAGCTAATAAAACGGCTGATATACAACCTAAGTTTATTGATTACGAAAAGGATGTGATGAAAACAACCATGAATGGAAATATTCCAGTATTGTATAGTCAAAATACCGAAAACCAATTATTTGATTTGTATTATGCTTTCGACATGGGAACGAACAATGATAAAACCTTGCCAATTGCTATTGATTATATATCTTATTTAGGAACTAGTAAAATGACACCAGCTGAGGTTCAGCAAGAGTTTTATAAATTAGGCTGTTCTTTTAATGTATTTAATTCCGAAAATCAAATTTGGGTTAGTTTAACAGGATTAAATGAAAATTTTGAAAAGGCAACACGTTTATTTGAAAGTTTATTTGCTGATCCAAAAGTGGAAGAAGCTACACTTAAAAATTTAGTGTCAGATATCTTAAAAAAACGTAGTGATGCTAAACAAAGTAAAGGAACTATTTTACAAAAGATGATGGTGAATTATGCAAAGTTTGGTTCATCTAATCCTGCTACTCATCTATTATCTGAAGAAGAATTAAATAAATTGCAACCTTCTCAAATTGTGGAATTAATTAAATCTTTAATGACCTATCAGCATAAGATTTTATACTATGGCCCAAAATTGATTGGTGATGTAAAAGAAGCATTAAACACAACTCATGCTCTACCTGCTGCTGGATTAAAGCCAGTTCCAGCGGAAGCGAATTTTGTGGCGCAAACATTTAATAATACAGTGTATGTGGTTGATTATGATATGAAGCAAGCAGAAATTGTAATTTTAACAGAAGGGGAAAAATTTGACGCTAAAAACATTCCTTTAGTGAGTATGTATAATGGTTATTTTGGTGGCGGAATGAGTTCGGTAGTGTTTCAAGATTTAAGAGAGTCGAAGGCATTAGCGTATTCTTGTTATTCAGTATACAGAAAATCTGCAGACCCAAAATTGCCATATTATAATTTTTCTTATATCGGTTCTCAAGCAGATAAATTGCCTGAAGCTATGGCAGGTATGATGAATTTATTAAATAATGTTCCGAAATCTGATGTATCATTTGGTGCAGCCAAAGAATCTATTTTACAGGATATTAAAACAGAACGCATTAATAAAGCAGGGATTTTATTTGATTATATTAATGCTGAGAAGTTTGGTTTAAAAACAGATATCAGAAAAGATATTTATAATTCAGTTGCAACCATGACTTATGACGATGTGAAAAAATTTCAAGATGAGAAAATTAAAAACAAACCAACTACTATTTTAATTTTAGGTAAAAAAGAAATGTTGGATATTAAAACATTAGAGAAGTATGGTACTGTAAAATACTTAACCTTGAAAGATGTGTTTGGGTATTAATATAAATTTCTAATAGAACGCAGATTGCACAGATTGGTTATGATTTAAAATGATTTTTAATTATTTCAAAATAAAAAAGAGCAGCTCATTTGAGCTGCTCTTTTTTTTAATCAGTGTAAATCTGATTAATACGCGTCATCCGTGTTCCAATAAACACTACACAACTAGTCCTTAAACAAAGGATATTTACTCATCATCGTATTAATTTTTGATTTTAATTTCGCTAATTCTTTTGGATTGTCTTTATTTTTTAAAGCAGCATCAATAAAGTCTACTACTTTTAAGCAATCTTTTTCTTTTAAGCCACGGCTTGTAAT
>ERZ724508.474-NODE-474-length-28787-cov-5.406968_pt1 | contig 28787 bp, 46 predicted proteins | sample MGYA00376041_ERZ724508 | MGnify/ENA primary metagenome ERZ724508 (study PRJEB28724, sample SAMN07190887) | wastewater metagenome | isolation source: effluent of sewage treatment plant in Hong Hong | place: USA: Christiansburg, Virginia | collected 2016-03-01 ...
CGTTCGATTGTTCAAAGAGTAGCAACACAATACAGCAAAGTCAACGATTCGACTTTTATTACTATGCTTATCCGTATTAACTCCATCACAGCCAAAACTCGTTTAGTCGGGCGTTCTTTAGTTCCATCCCCCCGATGGGTTTATGGGTAACAGGGTTGAACGACTGCGCGGTTATGCACTCGGCAGTTCGGAAATGCACGATCAGTGCCATTTCCTCTCCAGGCTTGAGCAAGGCTTCGTAGTGACCTTTTATCAGCTATTTGAGCTTCAATGAACGAATCTTAGCCTCCTAGAGAGTCTCGAAGGTCTCAGGGAAGTGCTAATCCATCAGCTTTACCAGCGTAATGGCACCGTTCTTCTCAAAGTCCTCTTTACCGTTTGTTCGCTCAGCAATCATCTTGATAATCTGGTTGCGTCTTGGTAGTCCATCCAACACCCATAGCTTGGGATGCTCCACCTTATCCATGAACGAGAAATCGTAGTTAAAGCGAGTACGACTTTCCAGGATGTTTCCACCAACATCACAGTTGCTGAGAAGAAGTTAGGTCATGAGCGGCTCAACAATCACTGAAGGTTTACTGGGGTGCTTCGAGAAGAGCTCGTTGGTGGTAATCAGTGCGCGCTTCAAGGGCGACGTCACCACATATTTGAAGTTGATCTTTGATAGTTCCTCACGAAGTGCCTCGCACTGACCGTAGCCTTTTTCGCTGATACCGCAGTCAATATAGTCTGGGCAGAACTTTACGATTCGGTCCTCTTCGTGGGCGAAGGTCTGTCGATCTAGACGGATGGCAGATTTCATGGCGGCGTTGTACTCGGATTCGGCATGCCGGATGACGTACAGGCGTACCTTACCGAGGTTTGGATCAGTGGTGGTAGGTGCTGTCGTGGGTTCCTCGTTATTCTCCATTTGAATTTATTAATATAAATCAATCAAGGAAGCGTTTTAATACACAGTATCTAGCTCAAAAAGGAACCACCTGGGAGCGTATCGGGATAGTTAACCTATTGTTGCGCCATTCTCCTGAAACGACTTCTCCACCAAGACAGTGATATTATCCAGGGCCTTCCGCAGTATCATTTACGAATTCCCCGGTGAAGTACTAGCCGTTCGAGAGGAAGCTTGTGCCGCGTCCTTGTCGTAGTCCACTCAAAAAGGTACCTCGGTAGTACAGCCAGCACCTCCCAAGCTTTGTGAGGTCGGTATAGTCAAAAGAAGTATTTAGCTGTTCCGGGTGAATGTTATAGAGAATACCGTCTCCCTCGTACTTATTATTGTGCCAGAACCCTTGGTATAGAGGGCAGCTGGGCTTGGAGTAGAGCACTCCGAAACCTTCTGCGTGTTGTTCACGGAAATTCCCCTCATAGTAGCTACCGTTTGGGAATGTCAGTTTTCCGTGTGATTGCATCACTCGCTATGCCTTGCTGGGGTTGTGTTAGGAAGACCTTAATAAGCTATCGTGAGCCTTCGGAAAGACTCGGCTGCTGTTTTTGATGCTGTTGCTGTTTCTCAGTTTGTTGCTACTGACCATTCCTTTGCAAGTAGAACCAATTGACTCTCTCTCGAAGACAGTGCTGCGGATGTGTGGGTTTAGCGAATTGATGCTGCTATGAATTTCCGAATCCAAACTGGCCTCGCTAGTCTTCCTCGAGCAGGTTGGTTAGAGCTGTAAGGGAGATGTAAATCTGGGAGGATCTCGTTTGGAGTAGTCTTGATTCGATTCATGGTGCATAATAGAGTTTGGTGGTGGGGGTGCATCGATAACGAAATTGGTGTGTTTCCTCGAGCCCGTGATTGATGGTCTTGAACGTTGTTTTTCAGCTGGTTCTACGAAACTGTCGTTGTGGAGGGTTGGAGTTTGCAATTGGGACATATTCTCGAGGCGACTTATCGTAATTGCTGGGATCGTCTCAGGCTCGTCATTGTACTATCTCGCAAGGCGGTCTAATTTCTTAAATTACATCCGGTTTTCTGGGTCGAACCATAAGCAACTCCTAATCAGACTGACTAGGGCTTCGGAGTATTGTCTACTGCACCTTCCGAGAAGGGACTCAATGGTATCTTGCTCTAGCTCGTCCGTTTTGTAGAGATCCAGACAGTTTTTGAGAGCCATGACTGAGAGCATCGTCATACCGATTTGCCAAACCACCGCCTTTTCGTAGTTATGCCGCTTGTTCTCCGGGAAGTTAAGTATTTATGGCGGATTAAATGCCTCCCTGCTAATATTCTCGCTGTAGTCAAGCAGCGGATTAATGAGCCTGAGCGTTTTATCCTGCATTACGAGTATGTTTCGCGGTAGGATTCTAAGCCGATCCATCTTAACTTCCATCATAGCGTCCACAAGCATAATCAGAATACTCTGCACATCGGGCTCACTAAAAGCTATCTTCTTCTTCTGCCTTGTGCGTACCTCAGTCTCAAGGCTGGTCTCAGAATATTCAAATAGCGCTGCGACAGTCATGCTTGAAGAGCAAAAAGCTTTCATCTGCTGACTCTCAAAGTGTGTGAGGTTCAGTACATTCGTATAGTGTTTGCTTGATTCATTGCGAAGTCTACCCACCAGCTTCAAGTGACTTTACTCGTCAGCAAGAGTAGTCTCTTTGAGTATGTGCACCATCCCGCTTAATTGCTGGCGGACGACCTTACCGTATTCGCATTGCCGTACAAACTCGTAGTCTTTGGCTCGATAGGCAGGTGCATCGCAGACTGCCAATTCAATATGGTTCCCCATCCGACCTAACGGAATTATAGTTAGTAATGGCAGAGCAACAATCAGAACAGACTCACGTGCTATTCGAGCAAGTCATCCAACAACAGGTCGTCGCTACCGTTGGGCGGCTAACTACTTTTCACCAGCCTTTCGATCTACTGGGATTCTTTAATGTCGCGTTGGAGACCAGATATTCTACGTTATTGACGATTTACCTTTTCTGGAGGGAGGTCAGACTAGCGGCTTTTCTTCCTAAGAGCTGTGTCAGGGAGTCCAGATAGTGACGGATATCGCTATTCACCCGATCCATTTCGGCCATTAGCTGGCCCTCGTGCTTCACAATATTCACAGTTTAGGTGATGTGAGCTTGATGATGTTCGATGAGTTCCTCTTCAGACGAAATTATCTTTTCTGAGTCGCCACATTTATTACTGATGAGCTCTTCGTGTCTGCTTGTCAGCCTGTTGATTTCATTTTGCTCAAGGGAGGGTTTAGTGGGAGAATGGCGTGATTGATGATTCGAATACTGTTGTGATTGGCTTCTCGGAAACAGTTCGGAGTACTGGCTTGGAGAAGGTTGGGCTGGCGGGGGCAGGGACCTTTTCGTCTTTTCTTCGATTGGTCGGCGAATGTTGTCGTCATTATGATTCTCATTAATGTCTTCGGGATCCTATTACATCACCAGCCGAAGTTGAGCTGCCTTATTGTTGTTTTGAATGTTGTGTCTGGGTAGCATCATCTCTTGGAGCAGATCATCTTCGGGTTCACTATCCCTTGGCTTCTTCAGTTCTTTGACCCGATCGGCATACTTTAGGGTGTTTAAAGTGTTTTCGCAACTAGAGCTTCCAGGTGAGATGTTGCTGATCATTAAACTGCGACAATAACCAGTGAAAGAGTCTTTGAGCACCATTGTCAGTTTACTACCGCGAAACGGAGTATGATTCTTGTGGTGATCAAGTGCCCTGATACACTCTTTTAATGCTAGCAGCGATTTGTTGATCTCAGCACCATCAATCCTCGTCTGCTTCGATTCATCAGCATGGTCGGCTCCACGCTCTGATCCCGCAAGATCGATAAATGAGATCTTGCTGTAGCACTTTGTTCCGTCCTTCAGCATAATCTGGAGAACTGCATGGGAGCGGGAACTATCAGCGTTGGCGCTGTTCTGGGCAGTGATCCTCACCGAGCCACCATACTCTATCGTTTGCATCAACTGCTCCACACTTCCAATTTTCTTTTCCTGCAAGCCAACGATATTGACATTCTGCTTTGCATCCTCCCTCGCGAACAGCACTGTCCGATCGTTCAGTAGATCGTACAGCTTGCCACAGTAGATCTCATAGAAACTCACCCAGCACGTGAAGCGTTCGTACTAACTGCGCATGAGCTTTTTGAAAATGTCGTGGGAGGCTAGCAAGTACATTCCTGGAATATGCTGTTGTGGAGCACCGAGCATCGTATAAGTCTTGCCACTGCCGGTCTGCCCATAAGCAAAACAGGTGACTTTAGCGCCGGCAAAGGCAGAATCAATCAACGGTTTGACCGCATGTTCGTACAGCTATGCTAGAACCCCACCTCACCTGAACGTTGTTGACGTGCTAACTGTAAGCCCCGTCGAAGGTATACACGTATTCATCAGTGTACTTGGTTAGGTCGACTTTTTGCCTTCGCTATTATCCCAGGTACTTCTCTTAGCGCACAGCAACAGTGTAGGAATCACGCACGGCCACGATATCGCGTTCGCCTCGTGCCACCTCCTTGCGGTTCAGCGGCCGCTTTCTCACGATGACTTTGATCTTGGGCTGATTGTCTTCCATGCGATTTAAATGCAGCAGCTATTATTATGTTTTGCTGGGGCCGCAAGGAAAAGAATCCGGTTGTGGAGCCGAAAGCAGTAAAGAAACTAGAACAGCAACAGAAGCGTAACACCATTATCAGCGCCTTCTAGTTTGCACCATAGCCCAAGGAACCCGAGCTTAAATCACCTCCGCTATTGCCCAGCAAAAAGATGATTAGTGCTCCTGCGAAGGAATAGAATAGGGAGCCGTAGATCGCGAGCCTCGAGAACAACTGCGAGCTGGTCATGTTCAATAGTGCAGAGGACCGTGAGCTGTTCCTAAGCTTTATCGTGAAGAAAACGTTGATTGGTGGGGTGAGGGATACCCGGAGCAATCTTACGGGCATGGATGAACAGTTGTTCGAGGTTATGGCCAAGCGCAGCCGTTAGCAGCTCACCCTAATCATCGTATAGCATAAGGACGAACTGATGGAAAGGAAGTACCACAAGTACCAGCAAGCCTACATGTTATTCATGGTGATACCACAGCAACTTCACTACGTCAGTAAGCTCACCACTCGATCTCGGATAGGGATGCAGAACAGCATTGCCGATGATGATTTTGACAAAAAGTAGTCCAAGTCGAGAATACGGCAGGGTTCCAACAATATGACTGCGAGTGCACAACCCACACAGAAAGAAGAACGGTAGGGGCTACCACTGGAGGTCTTATCGTTTAGTACTGTCAACCAAGTAAGACTGAACTTCTTCGACCAGATTGTAGTGTGGTCACCCTACAGCAAGGACACCTCTCTGTCAGCTAGCAACAAGAAGTGGATTGAGGGGGTTATCAACGGCATTCAAACACTCACCAACCTCGGTACTTCGTGTGTTACTTCAGAAAAGACTATGATAGTGCTGCCACGGGAGACCGAGCAGAATGACATTATGAACGTGCTGCACGATTTGATCCACGAGAAGATAAAGTCGCAACCGTTGGAGCTGGCCTGCAACATGATCCACTTCGAGCTGGAGTGCATCTACTACGAGAACAGCCTCCAGCGAGTGGTTGTGAAGAAACGGTTCTAATAGGGAGACCTCACCATGATGCTGCTGGCAATGAGCCTGCTGCTGCTAGAATTCAACGACAAAAGCAAATAGCTGTATCTGCAGATCATCGAGAGACTACGCAAACTCACCATCAAAGAGTACATGGCAGTCAAGACATCGATGAAGAACGGCAGCTATAATAAACGAGCAGTACTCAAAGCCGTCCGTTAGCACAAGCTCTTGGTTGAAGATCAAATACTCAAGCTCGGTGAATTCTACAACGACCTCCCCAAAATCGAGGATCCTTGGGAGCACTAGCAGCAATACCGATTTAAGGTGTTACGGGAGTTGAGAGTGCAGCTCAGCGAGTTCCTCTCTGGACGCTCCGTCATATCGTCCGGCAGCTTTAACATTGTGGCTGAGAGCAGTGCCCAAATCGAGTCGGGCAGTAGCCACTCCAAATGTATCTGATCTACTTAGCGTAGAGTAGGAGGTTATTGTGCCCAGCTTTAAGTAGGACCTGGACAAGAACTACGACAACGACCTGAGGATAAGCATGCACCAGTTCGAGCTGGACATCGAGATAAGCTAGTAGCCAGCACCCAAACAAACCCACGAAATCAATAAAAAGCTGACTGAAGACGACTACGAACTGCAGAGCCCAAGGAAGCTCAACCGTCGGAAGAACAGCAACGAATATTGATGCGATCGACAATCTATTATTATTTCAAATGAAGCTACGAACGCTCTTGGCGGCTTTGCTAATTGCCCTCATGGTACAGCTTACATGCACTAAACTCGTAGCAGTGCACACCTCGCCAACACAGCAACTGGGCAACTCGCAGCACAAGACCATCAAGGACAGGCTGGTTGGGCAGCTCTGAATCAATGATCTCCCAATGCTGGATGTTACAATTACAGCTATTATTCCTACAAGCGGTGCTGCAAAAGCTGCCGTATTTTGTGTAACATCCAACGGAAACCAAGTAGCGAAGTCATTTGCCAGTCATCGGCAAGGAAACACCTCTTCTGGAGGCACCGTAGGTTGTTGGTTAAGAGCTGGTTAATCACCCACCCATAAATTTATTTATTGCCGTCATTGCTATGGTCTCAGCCTTTTCCATACCACAAGCCAAGAGGGATAACAAGGTTGGTGACAATCCAGGCCCTGGTCAGTACAAGTACAGCTTCGTCTTATGGCAGCCCTGAAAACTCTCCCACAGTAACCAAGAAGGTTGATCCTCGCTACAGGCAAGCATCCATCACTAACTCAGCATGGGTCGCGACCGGCGCGATAGGATGATCAAAAGCGAGGTTCCAGGACCAGGCTCCTACGAAAGTCATGAAATCAAGGCTCATTTACAGGTACGACGAGGGTAATGTGCAGAAAGAGCCTTCTTACAGCATGCGACTAAGAACCAAGGACCACTTGGAACAGAATCCACTGGGACCTGGAGCCTATCAAGCTAAGTACGACTTCGAAAAAGAGAAGGCGCCGGCCTACAGGTTGCTTTGTCAGTGATTTAGCATGCGGCCTCGTGCGAAGTCCTCAATGGATAACCAAGTTCCTGGACCAGGGTATATCATTCACTGATGCAGCAATTACGAGCCCTTCAAGAGTTCTGTTGTGCTTGATCACGTGCAAAAATTTGGTCACGAAAGGAGAGATTCCAGTACTACCTCGCCAGTCCCCGGACCAGGATCCTATAGCTACGAACGAGCCTTCAACCGTTACACCTCTAAAAACGAGCCTGCCTATTGTATTGGCTCAAAGCTCCACGATCCCAAGGGACTTGAAGTGCCAGGGCCCGGTTCATACGACAACTCAAAGTATGGCTTTTCGAAGATTGGCGGCATTATGTCGAGGGATCTTCGCCTTTCGGCTGAAAAATCGGAGGTCCCCGGACCGGGGAGCTACAATGGTATAGATGGAGTGGTCAAAAACAAAAATCCCAGTTTCTCGCTTCCAAAATCGCGACGAGATAGCCTGATTAAATACGAAGTTCCAGGTCCTGGCCAATATGAAAGCCCTGAAAGTTACCGAAAGTTTGCCGATAAGGCACCGAACTGGCCACTAGGTCATGATAAGCGATTCAAGAACGAATCAACTGAAGTGCCAGGCCCTGGCAACTACAATCCTCATGATGTCATGAGTAAGAGAGGTTCCTATATCGGCAATCGAATAAAGGACGTCGATGGGCTGCATGTACCTGGTCCAGGGGTAATAATTGTAGATTATTCAGACCTACGATGCTACCATAGAATACAAGGGAAATAAGTCTCAAATGTACTCGGTAGGAAAGAGCCCACGCGATGAAAAATTCGATAATGCAGTGCCTGGTCCAGGTGCCTACAATGGTTCGGATATTCCAAGCCACCGGAATATAAAGTTCCCCATCGACAAGCGTTTGAAGGAGGAAAAAGTCGAGGTACCAGGTCCAGGGGCTTACGACTTAAAACCACACTTTGCCGATGTCCCGAAATACCTGCTACCGAACAAACACTGAACCCTGATAATATCTTGATGATTTCGCAGGAAGATAAGGTTAAGGTACTTTAGGGATCGCTTACCTTCCATAAGGACTTCCCCAAGAAAGGTATCAACTTTTGCGACATTCTGCCTGTATTCGCCGATCCAGTTCTGCTGCACAATGCTGTAGACGTGCTAGAAGGTGCGCTTGGAGGTGTCGAGTTCGACAAGATTGTTGGCTTGGAGGCTCGAGGGTTTCTGTTCGGTGTGCCCCTTGCCTACAAAATGAAAAAACCTTTTGTACCTATTCGGAAGGCAGGCAAGCTTGGAGGTGAGTGCGTTCGTGTGAGCTATGATCTGTAGTATGGCAAGGATACCATCGAAATGCAAAAGTACATTTGAGAATGAGTTAGATCGGCGGTGAAGCCAGGAGAGAAGATTGTGCTGATCGATGATGTGCTTGCCACTGGCGGAACAATGAACGCTTCGATCACTCTTGCTGGAGAGGTCAGTGCAGAAATCGTCAGAATTCTGTTCGTTGCCGATATACCTGCCTTAAAGGGATTGGACCGTCTCTCCATCGACAAAAGCAAAGTGGTGGCACTAGTTCACCTTGAATGATAGATTCACCATATTGGTTCGCGATTTCAAAGCAACACGCTATAGTCATTGAGAATATTGACAAGTAAATGAACGAGGCACAACCAAAATTATCAGCAACTCCTGCCACTGCTGGCATTGACGACAAACCCAAGGAGGCTTCAATAGCTGACAACCCATGGCTGCAGCTTTTCTCAACTTAAAAACTGCTATCGATGGGCATACTCACAACCCGGCTTGGCTTTGTGCTGATCCTTCTGCTATGCATAATGATGCAGGGCCAGCATTTCTACCACTTCGTAGTGCTGTTCTTCCTCACTTTTGGTCTGAACTGTTCGCTGATTTAGTACAATTGTTGTTGACGCAGCTACCGGAACCTCTTGAACAAAAGTAATGCTTCAAGTTAAGACGACAAACAGTCTTGAGGCTCACACCGAACTGATATGCTCAACGCTGCTCACTGTCTGAGTTAATGACATTGCAGATCATCCATCATCAGCGATGAGCTATGGGTGCCCTATGAGAAGCACCATATGGTTGATACATGAAGTGTTGGCTACCTGTCCGTGCCTCTCCACTATAACAGACCTCAGATATATATTGGAAATAGATTTTATTGAAGTTCCACGGAGGCTTCCATTGCTGAGTCTCTGTGCTAGGGGAACCTTTAAGTAGCTTGTTGCAGAATTACTTCTGGCAGAATTGCACAATAAATTTAACCCAGGTCACCACCATCGGCACGCATTGTTGATAAGCGGTTACGTTTGAGTATGTGCAGTACCACAGGGCTGGTCGTTGCTGGCTTTTAGTACAGTGGGTTCCCAATTGAATGTTGGTGGAGCTTAAGAGGCGTGAGAACTACGACTCCAATATTTATATACTGCACCGCATGTTTAACTCGCCGGGAAAGGGCTAGTTGCGGGGTGGGTCGATCGACTAGTACGAAGAGGAAGCCCAGCAGCTCCTACCGATGGGCGTGTCGGGGTTACAAGAGGCTGCACCAATCGGCGAAGAACCGCTGTTTCAGGAAAGTCGTATTGTGTGTCAAGCTGTTTAGGAAGGACAAATCATATGTTCACGTCTCCGCCACCGCCCTACCCAGGCTTCAAAAAGGACTTCTTCAATCCGACGCCTCGTAATAGTCTTCGGCTCCGCTCGGGAACGACAGGTCACGCCTACGAACAAAATTTTGAATAAGAGCGCTAGGAGCCCCTCCTACCATAGGATTACCATGAGCGTACGCTTTACTCGAACGCAGGCCCAAATCCATCGTAACTACCATTGGACTTCTCGCCATACGAAGATATTGGAGCAAGAACTCCTCCCAAAATTAAAAACGACGATTTGGAGGGGAAACAGTCAACAGCCAGCAATTCTCATATGAAGACAGCAAAGACGGTTCCAAGTGACGGCCACTCAACAGCTTTGATTCCAATGCTACACGAATCTCTAAGCAGTAAAGGCCTGAAAAACCTTTCTGAATCGGTACGTAGAGCAGTCGCCCAGCTAGGATAGGCTACTTACAAGGAGGTGGCACACATGCTGATAAAGTCCCTGCAGCGATAGAACCTCATCACCTAAACAGTACCAACGCGATCTATATAGTTTCGTGATGAGCAAAACATCAAGCGTAGGGTCTACGATGCCCTGAACGTGTTCGTCTCTGCCAACGTACTGGTAAAGGACGGCAAGTATGTTTCAATACGGAATAAGAAGTTTCCTCATGGGGCTGACTTAAAGAAGCAGCGAGAGGAACTACAAGATGCCATCAGCACTGCATAGCTGAACCTCCAAGAGAAGTTCACGAGGCTGGTTGCCCTCCGTAACAAGTTCCTTGCCAACGAGTATCTCATAGCAAGGAACAAGCAAGGCCAGACCCCCGCCGACAGTCGCATCCAATTTCCTTTCATCGCCATTATCTCGAAGTTTCCGCCTGAGGTACCTTCATGTCTTATTGTAGAGCCCCCTATCGGTTGTCGATCATCGCCGTATAAAGTTGATCTTCAAACCGCCGGGATTCCGCATCGCTGGTGACATCGACACCATCCTAGAACTAGGATTCCACGAAAGTGGTCAACCAAGCAAGCTGAATCGCAAGATTCTGCAGTTTAGCTTGGATAGCACTGCGGAGGAAGGCTTCTCGCCGTGCCCATTGACACCACTGAAGCCACCCGCGAGCAAGTGATTTTTTCATATATAATACCAAACGGTGATCACACTAATCTGTCACTTTTTCTGTGTGGCTTCCTCTTTAGGCTGACCGACGGGTTCCTACAGCTTGATCTTGGAAAAGACTTTTGTGAGGTCTTTGGTAGACAACCGCAACCGCTCTTCGAGCTCCTTCTGTTGCCTGTAGTATTCAGCGAATGGCACAAGTTAGATGATCTGTGCACGAAGCTCTTCGAGCTCTGTTCGAAGTGATAACTCTGTTGCCTCCTTCTCTCGAATGATTGTCTACTTCGAATGAATCATTTGTCGAAGCTGCTGTTTCTACTGTTAATAATGCTCAATGACGCCATTTTGGTTGGCTACTCTTTCCATGAGTTTGTCCATCATAGCGTCCTTCTGTCCAGCTGGCATGGGAATACCGTGTTAGCTCCCCTTCTCCGGTTCGGGTTTGGCATTCTTCCACTCCAGATATTGCTTGACCTTACGGACCAACTCCTTGTTGTTAAAGTTTGTGGACGGCGCTATCATCCACTCAAGGTAGCTGGTATCCCTCAGGTAGACGTCTTCCACGGTTCGGCCACTATGCTTTCCGAAGGAAAACTTCATCGCCTGAGTTGCCTCTATCTCCTTGAAGTTCATTATTAATATTGGCAATCGCCAGGCGGAAGGATTTATACAGAATTTGGAGACATGCCCAACAGGCACGCCAATTGATAAAATCCATGCAATAAGTTAGGCCAGCCAGAGAACTCTTATTGTTGGTTTATTCTTCACCCCACACAACACTTCTCAATACGATCGTCACCGAACATATAGCATCTTCCAAACAAATTTAAAAATCATGAACAATATCCAGCGTAAGAAGCTAGTGCGCCGCCTCACCAAATCCTCTGTGAAGGAGTTTCCGTTGGCAAACCTGTACATACTCGTGCTCATCGTTATGGGAGTGTTTGTGGAGCTAGCGGATAATGTGCTGCTGAAGTGGCTCTACCGACCATTGGCGATCGGGCTGATGGTCTACTATATCCACCACAAGGCGTCGGTGCTGGACTACCTTACCTGCAACCTTACGGAAGTGGCGTTGGTGTTCGCCATTGCTGGGAACTGCCTCATGCTGTATGGTGAAGAGGAGACTGCTGCTATTCAGCGAGCAGTGGCGATGATGGGGTGGCTGCTATATGTGGCGGTGTTCAGCATGAAGCAACCAATCGGTAAAAGTTCCTTTGTCGGCAAGTTAGTAATCTGGGGAAGCTGCATCGTAGTTGTAGGTGTACAGATCTTAGTGACTTACTGGTTGTGGTACACAGAGTATAGGAATCTATGGGCCCGGATCGTACTGACCCTCTTGCTGTTGTTGGCCATCCTCCGATACAACAATACCAGTCCGCGTTCCTACTTGTTCTTTTGTATATCAGCGAGTTTATTCGTGCTGAGCGAACTCGGCTGCACGGCTCTTCGCTACTTTGGTAGTGAGTCGGTGTTGTGCGATGTTTTGGAAGGTCCAATAGTCATGCTAGGCCACTACCTTATCATGCACGGATCGATTCTTCACTGTAATCTTCAGGATGCAATCGACCGGCTCAAATCAAGATCTGTATACTGAATGATTTTCTTCAAACGTTCTATACTGTTAGATATAGAAATAGTTGGAGTCAGTAAGGTGGCAACTTGGAGCGGCAAGTTGGGCAGTCCATCTTTCGTTGCATCCACGGAGCAAGGCAAGTGCCATGGAAGCGATGTCCACATGGAGTCTTCATAATCTTGCCCACGAAGTCATCATGGACATGCTCCTCATATTCAGGACGCAAGTGAACTGGAGTTAGGCAGATTGCACAGTCCTCCCCAACGATTCCCGCTTCGGCCTCCGCTGCATGATCCTCCTCCTCGAAATATTCGTACCGTTTTGGAAGCATAAACTTTGGGAAGAGCGATCTTGTGCCATACTTAGATTGTGCGTAGGTAAGCCCGACCATTAATAGAACTATCCCTACAAGCTCAATACAGAAGGCTGCTGACGGCTCCAATTGATAGATATTCCTGGTATACCCCCTCAGATAGATGAGGAGTAGGAACCTGGAGCAGTACAGACTAATAAAGTTACTATCGAACTCCATGCGGTCGCCCCGATAGGCATTATGGTACAGTTGCGGTAGGATCATCAGCGGTAGGGCTAGAAGAAACAGGTTCGACATGTTCATATAGTTGACGGTGAAGTACGTGGTAATGAACATGCCGTACATAAACAAGTTAAATTTGAGGGTGTTACTGTGATCCAGGTCGTAATGTGTACTGTAGATAACCTGTACCATTCTTGATTCCAGCACAGAAAAGAGGATGGAGCTGATGAATGTCGGCAGCAGATACACAATGAAGTAGCGCTACAATAACGGAGAAATATACCTCGTTATTGAAGCACAAGGTAAAGCACATGACTGTCACCGCGAGATCCCAACAGGTGAAGAGCATGAACGATAGCAGAGAGTATTTTTAGGCAGACTCGGTCCCGGTGAGCACACGGTTGAAGATACGCATCATCGCTGTAAGCTGCATGGTTGCTGAGACCATCACGACGAATGCAAGGAGCAAGTTGGGAAGGGCTGTCGAAGACCGTTCTGTGCGATCAATTTGGAAGCTGAGTTTGTCAGAATCGATTCCCACTGACAACCTTAGATCCTTCTTATCATCTGTCAGTGTGAAGGTAAAGTTGAGTGTCGTTATGTTCAGAGCTGAATTATCCATTTCTTACGATTATTGGTCTCATTGTAGTTGAGCTTGACCATACTGTCGTAATACTCTGTGATAGGCTACTGCAACAGCTCCTCATATCTGCCCTGTGTATACTGCTCTGTAGCGTTGTAGATGGCAGGTTTGAGTAGCAGCACAACCATCCCATCATCCGAATAGTACTTATGAAACAGTCGCAGGATCGCTCCTATGGTAATCCCAGCACCCGCATAGACCTTTTGAAAGCTAATCTGAACCCGTCCCTCAGAACTATCCAACAGTCTGTTCTTCTACTTATCAATAGTGGTCCACCTACCCTCGTATTCGCCGTTATCGAGGAGCCCCATGATTTCGACGAGATCAGTGGTGACAGGTTGTTTCTCCGTTTCAGTGAGATTCGAGAGTTTCTGTAAAATGATGTCGACAGTGGATTCTGCTCGTTTAGTTTCGATGACAGACTCCACTGGTAGTAGGATTATCATGGCCACGATGATGAGCATGCAGAATGGCTTGCGCCTTCGATTCTGGTCCTGCTGGTCTTACTCTGCGAGCATATAACTATTATATCGCGGTGACAAACGGCATCAGGAATCGGAAGAGACTTCACGATATAACTTGAGTCGGTTAAGGCCCAGGAGATAAGGTAGCTTGCCGAGTTTGTTGAGGAAAGCGGCTGTCCGACGGTTCATGTCCTGGTATGCTTCCCCCGCATACTTGTACTTGGAAAGGAGATAGATGGTATCGTTGCGAGTGGGCTGCTCCAGCTAATTCTGGAAATTTTGGAGATGCTCTCTTGCCTCTGTCTGGTACAAACGCTGACGCTCGAGTTATGTTCGTATTTAGCCAGTAGGATCGGTCTTCTTTGTTAGCTTGGTGAGCTGGCTCCTCGCCTCATCGAATTCAATATTCAGCTTTGCAATGCATTTCTTCAGTCGGTAGTAAATAGCTACTTTGGTTGCTTCAATAGGATGGTTGCGTTGTAGCAATAACAGCTTGTCTTATGTTGAAAGCTGCTTTTCGAGCTGGGCCAATACATGAAGGACAACGTTCAGCCTTTCCTGAAACTGTTTGAGATCGCCACGAATATGTAGCTTGGTCTCAAGCCTGCTCACCTCATTGGCATACTTTTAGTTTGGTTTTCCCAATTTTCCGTTGAAGATTAGGATAAAGTGTAGGCACACCAAACACTCACTTTCATGATTGAGTTGCCTCCAGTACTTCAAGGCCTTGACCATATGATACTTCGCCTCCTAGAACTCCTCCACCAGAAATTTATAGATAGCTTTCACCTGCTCCTCATGACCGTCTTCGCTGGGTTCGCTCGTTATTAGTTTACAGTCGGCCAGACTCTCCAGCCCAACGAGTTTAATACTGCACTCCCTCACCATTTCGATTCTCTGTTTTTGAGGCCTAGCATTAGCATTCTGGTACAGAAGTTTTAGTCGATCTTGAAGCTCACCAAGGGCTTCATCAACCTTCTTGAAGTCACCGGTTCGGGTGAGAACAACCAGCAAAGTGATGATTGCTCGGCATTGCATTTGGTTGCTAATGCCTCCTGACCCTTCCATTAGATTGATCAGTTCCTTAATCGACGCATCGTAGGCTCCCATTCGAAGGTGCAGTAGTGCAATATGAAGGCTAATTTCTTGTTGGTAATTTCGGTCGTTGGCGTACTCACTCCTGTTTCCTCTTCATCATGACTGCCGTACTTATCAGCAACTGTAAAGCATCCTGAAGTTTGCCGTGCTTCAACTATTCAGCCGTCTAGTAGATCAGTCGACCCTCTCTTCTGACGGTGTCCCTTTGGTAATCATGGGTGCTCCGGTCAAAGCCCCGCTGGACCTTACTCTTCAATACAGATTCTTTCATGAGTTATTACTAAATTGTGTGATGGCTTAACGACAGTTCCAGAAGGGCATCATTCGAGAGAATACTCGTGGCGAGCGGGAGATCCTCATACCCGTGCAAATGCACACTAGCAGCTCGCGTAGCCACCAAACTTACGAGGCTGACAGTGAACTGTAGCAACAGCAATAGCAAGAGCGGATCTTCCTGCTCAACGAGCTGGAAGAATGGAAGGTACTTTATGCTGGGATGTAGAGTAAATGCGCTCATCTAGAAGACCACCTCGATAAGTTCGATGATTTCATCAGCAGTTACAATGAGCTGAACAGAGAACATGATTAGCTGGTGGCAGCTTGTTAAGAACGCGAAAATGACTTTCGGGAATTGGAGTCGAGGACGAAGGAAATCTAAACAGAGTTGCAGGAGTGTAAGGACAACAATACTGAGCTCAGCAGTCAGCTTAAACGTAAAAAAACGTAGATCGTTGACCTGCAAAAGAAGTTGAAAGAGGAGATGCAAAAGAGGGCAGATGAGCTGCAAGAGAAGACGGATGAGTTGCACTCGAAAGAGTAGGAGTTGAATGAGATGAAACAAGCATTGTATCGGCAAGAGACAGAGGAAAAGAAACGCAGGAAAACTCTGGAGATGGATATTTCCAAACTGAACGATGCAACGATCGATCTTGAAGCATAAAACAAGAGACTGCAAGAGATGGTGGACCGGTACAAAAGGGAGATAGCGGGATTGAAGTCGATGCTGAATTAGTATCAGAAGCGAGAGGAATCACCATCAGTCCAACCAATTCTTCCCTTGCCTTCGCGTCGGGAAAAAAGCAGTGAGTCAGAAAACTATCTCAAGCTACAGTTGTAACAGTTGTCCAGCGATCTAAAATTCAAATAGCAAGAACTGGAAGAGCACATCGCCAAGGATTCTGAGAGGCTTAGCAAGCTACGTGGAGAGTTAGAGCTAGTGAGAAAGGAGCTCAGACAGTCCAAGAGTCGTTGTGAGGAGTTGATGACTGCCAACGCCGATCTTCAGTCTAGCAACGCTGAAATGGCAGAGACTATTGAACGCTATGAGAAGGAGATAGAAGCACTCAGAAACAGTCGTAAACCAGCAGAAAGATGCAACCATCCTCAAAAGATAAAAGCATTGGAGGAGGAAATTGAAAAGTATAAGTAGCAAATCAAAGACCAAAGCATAGTAGATCATCGAGGGGAATAACAGTCCGAGGAGTTGCATCGGTTGAGGGAGCAGATTAGAGAAGACAAAGCAATCAGCAAAAAGACTATAACATCCCTTGAAAAAACAATAGCAGGGCTATAAAAGACTGTGGCTGGCTTTGATAAGACAGTATCCAGTCTGGAGAAGACGATCGAGGAGTTGAAGAGGTAGTTGTCAGAAGAGCGAAATGAGAATTCTCGGCTTGTTGATCTTGTGGATAAAAGAGAAAAAGAGCTAGCAGCTGCCTCAGCTGCCCTGGTTGAAGCTTCTAGGTAAAAATAGCCAGTTCCAGCACTTCCAACTGACAGAGACGATTAAGAGTACCAAAAAATGCTACGAGAGCTCAAGCGAGACATCTAGCAGAAGAATGCCTCCCATAAAAAATTAGTCGAACAGCTACAGGCTGAGATTACATAGCTTAAAACTCGACTGCAACGCCAATCTACCATCGAAGAGGTGAAACCCGTGGTTCAGCCTGCCCAGCCTCCACCCGTTCAACCCGCTCTCCCTTCCAAACCACCAGGCAAATCGGCTGAATAGTACAACCATCTTTTGGAACTTCTCGAACGAAAAGATAAAGAGCTTGTGTAGCTCCGCATAAAGCTCGACGAGCTACAGCGTTTTCATAGCAGTTCGTTAGCAGCCTTGGAACAGTAAAACATTAAACTGATCCGTCTGCTCGAAAGCGAACGGGTCCAATGGTCAACAAAGTAGCTCACCCTCTCCGAATCTAAGAAGATAATCGGTAGGTTGTAATCCGAGCTGACCCGTCTCAATGATGAATTAGAATCGATGAGGATGCGTCATTGCAACTCCTCTTTAGCCTTCAAATAGAAAGAAAACAGGCTGGCCTTTCTGGAACGACGGCTACAAAAATCGGAGGACTCCATCATGCGCTAAGACGAACGCCAGCTCTACGAGGCTAAAATCTGCTCGAAAAACGAACTGATCGAACTGCTGACGCTCAAGCTGCACAATCTGGAACAGTAGTATCTGCGGACCTGCTCACCGTCCGGTCTCTGCTTCTATCGTTGAACCGATATTATTTTTCTAATATGGAATTGGAACATGAAGAGAAGGTCGAGGATCACGTGCTGAAGCGATACAGATTGGTCGAGAAGGTGGGTAGCGGGTCTTACGGTCACGTGTGGAAAGCCATCTGTCAAGCCACCAAACAGACGGTTGCGCTTAAAAAGATATTCGACGCTTTCCGAAACGTCAAGGATGCACAACGAACCTATCGGGAGATCAGCATCCTACGCAAACTGCAGCATCACCCGAACTTGGTTAGATTGTTAGAGGTGATACCCGCACGCAACGATCGCGACATTTACCTCATCTTCGACTACATGGAATGCGATTTGTACTCGGTTATGAGAGAGCATCTACTCAAGGTACCACACGTTCGGTTTGTGGTGGCTCAGGTCACCCAAGCACTACAGTTTCTACACGAATGTGAGATTGTGCATAGAGACCTCAAGCCGGCGAATATTCTGATAAACTCGGACTGTCGTATTAAGCTGTGTGATTTCGGGCTGTCACGGTTCCTGTCGATACGCAACGGGGAACAGCTCAATATGACGGAGTTTGTGGCAACCAGGTGGTATCGATCACCAGAAATTATCTTTGGCAGTCGGCAGTACAGCAAGGAAACTGACATGTGGAGTTTTGGATGTATTCTGGGGGAAATTCTAGCCGACAGGCCAATGTTTAATGGTAAAACGGTGCTTGAACAGTTGGAGAAAATCATGATGTTTCTGGGACCTCCCAACAGCGACGACCTTGCAGCTCTGAAATGCGATAAACCCAGCGATTTACTGCAAAATGTGAAAGTCAAGAAGATGCCATCGAGCTATTGGTTTAAGGAGGCCAGCCTCGATGCTGTGGATCTGGTCTACAGGCTTCTCAAGTACAATCCAAATCAGCGGTTAACAGCCAAGTAGGTGCTCGATCACCCATTCGTTCGGGACTATGTTGAGATGACTGAATGCGCCAACCAACCAGGCAAGCCGTTGATATGCGATATTGATGATAACACAAGACTGCCTGTGTAGTAGTACCGAGACCTGATCTACCGCATGTTAAATGCTAACTATCGCTAGAAATGTCCGTCGTTGGGGAAAAGCCCTACATAGCGGCCTCGAAAACGTAGTTTCTTGAGGAGTCGTGAAAAGATCAAATAGAAGAGCCCACAGCCACAAAACAAATAAAATGTGAAACCAATATTGAAAGAGTCCAAAAGTTGCTGGCTAAGTGCCAAACAGCGAGCCGACAGAATCTACAGCAACAAAGCTTCAATACATCAGAGCCCGGTGGTGGTGAGTTCACTCAACGGCTCGATTAGTATAGATAAGCCTGATGAATAAACTGGCCCAAAGAAACCTTTGAGACCATCCCGAAGAATTTTACGGAAGAATCAGTGAAGTGCTGCTGAATGCGTGCACACGTGTGATTCTGATGATGCAGCAGAATGCATCAGTACAAATAACAGTTTATCCAGCCAATGTTTTCCTTGTTAGTTATCCAATGAACCAATAGCAGCTGCTTTACTTCTGTGTACCCAACAAAAAGGGGTACCTCCAAAAACTCTCGCTTCCCTTCTTCGAGTTCAATGAGAAGGCACTCATGCAGCAGACCTCTCGCGAGGCTGCGCTTGATGCTTTGAAGTTTCGCAATGCACTGGCCTACCTCGGGAAGGACTACGAGGAGCTGTATCTGGTATGCACCCCTGCATGCGACATTGGCAGCCACTGCGAACCCAAACGATCCTCTGCGTGCTACATCAAAACGAAAGAACCAACATAGCTTGAGTGCTATCTTTCTGGGCATCGCTCGGCCATATTGTTTGACAACGGAAAAGTGCTGAGGCTGAAGGGCTGCGGCAACGACTTCAATGGTTTCTAATACATCAAAGGAACTGGGTTAAGGGGTTGCCATTTCTACCACACCAGCAAGCGTGAGTTGTTTATGACCAACCTCATAAACGCAGAGCTTGGGAAACGGAACAAACCTATTGCGAACATTCCCGTGGGGTTCTTCGAGTACGAAAGAGGATTTACCAAACAGCTTCGTGTTGAGTCTGAACTAAAGGATGATCTTCCTCTTCTTCCAAAGTACTGCTGCGTATTTGAGACAAGAGGCGAAAGGAGAGTCGGAACCCACCTCATCAGTTCGTTGGAGGTGCTCTTGGCTAGTTTTGTGGAAGTTGACTGGGAAGCACTATTAAAATGCTTCACTGATATCAACCGTGTCGAGGGCTCCTCGGCAACTGAGACCCCGACCGAATGGGATTTCGCAACCCTTACTGAACGCTCATTCGTGGAGGAGTATGAACTCAAGCATAAAGAGAATCGTGAGCCGTTGAGCCTCATCGACTTCTTCTCATTAAAGCTAACAACCAAGGCTTTAGGCGAACAGACTCTTGCTGATAAAGTGAACGAACTAATGAGTATCTACAACATTCAAGAGGGATATGGTAAGCTGCTCACAGCGAAGTTGACTTCTCTGCTTGCTTCGGGTAGGCTCTTCGAACTGATAATACTGCTGGCAGCCAAAATCGGCAACTAAGTGGGCCAGTTCAAACGCATAATGTGTGATTGCAACATTAACTGGGGTTACTTCAACGACCATAAGATTGACCACTGCAACGCCCACCTCAACAATTTTGTGGTGTTAGAACCCAAGCCTAATGGGGAACTGCTTGCACCTTTAGACTTTGATCTTGCCTTTTCCAGAGAAGAGTTCATCCAGATTGACCGGGAGAACCCACTCTATGGATGCAACGACCCTTTGAACTTTGAGGAGCTATTGCAGGGAGAGTTCACAGCCTTGCAACTCTCCATTTCAGGCATGGAACTTATGAACTTCAAGTATGGCATCCTCAAAGAGGAGAACGTGGAACATTACAAGATGCTGAAGTACGTGCTGCGGGATACGTTGGTCCGTGAGTACATCAACGGCTTCTTGAACCGACCGTTAAGCGAAGCAACACTATCCATTTACAATAGCAGCACGGAACTCCTCCGACAGTTGGTCAGTACGTCCCTCATCATCTCCATGGACTTCGAAACATGATTAACATGTGCAAAACATCTTATCAGCAGCTACAATTTTATCGGTCTTCCACTTTCGATTTGCGCTTATGTGTGCTCAGTCGAGCATTCTTGTATCGAAGCTCGTTATTTCGAATGCTACTCATAATCTCCTTCCCCAGCTGGAGGAACACTTCTTGGATGTTGTCGCCAGTCTTCGCGGACACCTCCAGAAACGGCATTGCATACTTGTCGGCTAGCATCTTGCCCTAGAGGTATTGCACCTTTCTGTCCTATACTAAGTCCGATTTGTTGCCGATCAGGATGGTCTTGACTCCCGGCGAGGCATGCTACTGCAGTTGCTTGATCCAGCTCTCTACATCACCATTGCCATATACCTACGTTTTAGAAGGAGCGCTGATCTCCGATCGAATACGTCAGGATAATGCCGTAAGCGCCCTTGTAGTAGGTCTGCGTGATGGTTCGATACCGTTCCTGCCCAGCAGTATCCCAAATCTGAAACTTCAACCGGGAACCGTCCACATTGACCGTCTTAATCTTGAAATCGACACCGATGGTAGCTACGTAGCTGGTCTTGAACTCGTTCTCACAGAACCGAACGAGAATGTTGCTCTTACCTACTCCACTGTCGCCAATGATGATGATCTTAAGCAACAGATCCTCCTCTGGGTCCTTGTCGGGCGTCACTAGCGACATCGATTATATTATGGACAGCACAAGCCAGGTTTTTGAGTTCGAAGGCCGCAGACTCCAATTGCACACCTTCCATCGAATGAACAAGGACTTCAAGATGGTGGCTTTTGAGCTGTTCTATGTTGCTGCTGCCCCTTTCTGCGGGCCCATCGCCACATTAAGAGATCGGAATGTGCACACCGAATAGACCATTCCTGATGAACTTCAAAACAACATTGTGTTCTTCTCCCATAAGGGCAAGCTTCTGAGAAAGGTACCTTTCGTCAGTGATCACCGCGTCCTGACGTTCAGCTTCACAAGCGAAGAAGTATTGCTGATAGTGCTGAACACTGGGCAGTATTTTCTGGTTGATCCTTTTCGCGGTGGAGTTAAGTAGTTCAAGCTGGCTGCTAGCTTCACTGCTGAAACATTGCTTAGCTGCAAGACCATCGACTCAAAGCTGTATTTCCTCTCCACAAACAAGCGCATCTATGAAGTCAAGAATATCTTCCAGCCGGTTGCCAAGGAGATCATTCTGCTGGCTGTCAAATTGGATAACCCCGTGATGCACATTAACAACAACACGGAAGGAGGCGTAGTTGATGTGGTGTACCTTCATGAAACGAACGAAATATACAGCTGGCAGACCAATGAGAAAGTGTTGACCTGCGATTACCTGACCGATAAGAAGAGCAAGCTGGTGTATGTTAACCGAAAAGTGTATCGCGAGGAGAGCTATATGCTGGTTGTATTCCACAATCCCCTCAGAGTCGGGTTCATCAAAGGTAACCGCAGCAACTTCTACGAGCTCGCTGGCCTCAAGATCTTTGAGGAGCCGATAATTAGCAACAGACGAGGAAAGTCGAGTTGGCGAGAAAGCAGTTACCACAGTGGTTGGATGGGCGATATGGCAATCCTCTCCAACAATCTTTGGTCGCTGATGGTGAGTCTGACGAAGTGCCAGCGTCTTGAAGCTGTACCGTCTGGTCGTATCTGTGGATAGCTCGACGCAGTGAGAATATACTCAGAAAGCAACTATATCTTGAGGCTGGTCCCATCAAGCTACCACAGCTTATTCCAACCGGATATCAACCCAAGCATCGATGTGCTGTACCGTGCGTTCCAGTCCTACTAAAAGGGATAGCTCATCTCGAAGGATCAACTTGAGGGACAGCGAGAGCACATTCAGGACCACTTAGACTCTATCATCGAAGCGGCCAGCTTCTCGCTTGAGCCGCTGGAACAGATGCGTATCCTGAAGTTCGGGATCTTCGTTAAAACGTACTTCTGTCTAACTGTAAACTTGAAGGAACTATGCGACGAACTCCGCATTATCAACAACCTTCGGTGTGAGTATCTGAACCGCTGCCTAACTCTGCGATAGTTCCAGCATTTGCAGGAGAGCTAGAAGGAGCGACTTCTGAATATTCTACTGCGCTACAACTTGCATTACTTGGGAGAGATTGTCGGTGGTGGCGAGAAGGTGTATGTGCACTGGGCCAAATGTAAAATCGAAAAGGAAAGCGAGTAACTCGCACTCAAAGAAATACTGGAGAAGTTCCAGAGTTATGAGCTCAAAGAAGGTCGCAAGATCTCATACATCGATATTGCTCGGTATGCAATGGAAACGGGAAGGTTCACCATGGCGCAGAATCTGATTGGCTATGAGCCCAACATCGAGAAACGTGTGACCATACTGCTGTGGATGGCAGTGGTCAAGAAGGATGGTGGGTTTCTTGAACGTGCCATTGAGAATGCAGAGATCAGTCGAAGCTCCGACGTAATCTTCAAAGTCGCCAGAGAAATCAATAAGCTGGAGAACATGAGTGAGGCAGTGATGAAATCCATCGAGAAGTACCCTCTGGTCAAGAAGCATTACTTGGAGTACCTCCGACAGAAAAATCTTCCCAAGTTGAAAGAATACTACATTCGCAGTAAGGCCACTTACGAACTAGGATTCCTTGCCATTCGAGAAAATCTTAGTCACAAGGATGGTATCCCTGAGGAATCCATGCAGCTCATTTCCAAATTGCTACCCACCGTCAGTTAGGGTTTGAATGCACGCAAGGCAAACGAGTATGCTGCATACCTCCGCAAACTCATGACCACGACTGCGCCTGTGAACGATGCCGAGTTGGACAAGTTCAAGGATGTTGAGCATCCTGAGTACCTAGCTCGTGCTCTCGTCGAACGAGGCCTCACCGAGCAGGCCGTAAAGGTGCTGTATTGGATCCGTTCTGACAACGCCTATCGCTACCTGTAGCAGCTGGGCAGGTGGAAGGAGTCCGCAACACTGGCCAAGTAGCGCAAGAACATTTCCAAGCTAAAATAGCTGCTGCAGTAGGCACCGTAGTAGTTTGTTCCTTTCATTAACCAGTTGATAGCACCGCAAGCACCCCCACAGGCGTGATATGCACTTCCCATATATAAGTTATAACACTAATTTCATAGATGAAGCTCCTGTTGTTGCTGCTTATGGCAGCCACAGTGGTTTATGGAAGGTGGCTCCATCATGACTACTCCGCAGAGGTGAGCAGAACCATCTCCGATTCCATTAAGAACAAAATGTACCGTTTGATATTAGTGCAGCATCGCCAACAGAGCACTCTTCTCCAATCAAACATTTGCGAACGCGCTGGTCAACGATCTGAACAAAGTTAAGGACAGTGATCGGTAGCTGAAGGAACTGGATACTAATTCTGCAGCCGAATTGTTTGCACTGTTCGGTATGCGCGACTACCACTGTGATGCCAACCATGACGGAGTTATCAAGGGAGATGAGCTCAAGTGCCTCAACAACATTTGGAAGAGGCATATTCCTGACTGATCAATACTCGCAGCAACTATTAGCTAGTAACAATCAATGATGAAACACGCCCAATTCGTAATCGTGGCGACGCTGTTTTAGCACTGTTACGACGGTATCAGTGCCATCCCATTTACTGAAACCCCAGTCCTCCAGGCCAACCAATCGCATGAGCTTGGACCAGCCGTCGAAGTAGTGCATTAGCACGATTATCCATAAGGTGCCGGGCATACCCCGAATTACCCAGTTTCCCAATAGCCCCAAGTTGTTGCCGCCCATGACATAGATGAATATGCCCCTCACCTTGATCATATCGAAGAAGTTTATGACTAGGGCAGCCCCTATCCTCGAGAAATTGATAGTTGCAAACATTAGCGATGGCCCGTCTGAACTTTTCTTGTAGAGTCCGTAGATGTTGGACAGTTTGAGACGAAAGAGTGAATAGTAGCTGAGGTAGGTGATGAGAGCCAGTATGAATAGACAGAGAAATCGCAAGAGCTGTAGGTCTTTGATTTTGAGAAAGTACGACAGGACGGATTCGCGAGTGCTTAAGAACACTTGAGTTTCAGAGACAAGCAGCATAAGAGTGAAGAGGTAGATGAGAGCAGCCAGCAACCTTTTCAGTTTAGGTTTGACCTTGCAGTACCAATACCAACTCCACTGAGAACTATTAGCTAGCAGAGAAGATTTCAGTACTTTATCGCTGCTGGTGCTAGCTTCCAACACATCCTCGGCAAATATTGCTCGCTTAATGTAAGCTTCGTGCTACTCGTTCGAACGATGAAGTCTGGCCATTGCTCGTTTCACCCATCGGTGAAGTTCTATCGCAGTCTACAGGTCATGCGGGTACTACGTGTATTTCAGTTCTGCCATTACCTGCTTGTAGCGCCTGGCGATTCGAATCTTCACTGGTTAGGGAATCATCGACATACAAATGTCGGTGTACTGCAGAATCTATGATGACTTACCTTCAGGGCTATCCCGAAGTCGGTAGATGTGGCATGCTACTTCCTCCAGTTCATCCCTTGCCTCTTCCTGCTCTGTTTATGCCTACGAAATCCGATGGTGGAGATACTTCACTTCCTAAGATAGATCGCCAGTACGCCAATGAGACTTGGGTATTTCGACCATTCCGTAACCCAGCAGCAACATAAGCAAGAACATACCGAAGGCACTCGCCAAAGACTTCAGGTAGGTCATTAGCCCCATATCTCCTGCAGCATTGACTAGCATGAGCAGCACCAACCCAACAATGCCACCCACCAGCATGTACAAGTAGAATACTCCATTCGACTTGAGGCTACGCTTAAGGCGATCCATGCTGCTGAGATCTCCTGAATTTTCCCATTCCTGCAACACCGGTATGATCGTCCAAGTGAGCAAGTAAACCACCCAATACAGTAGAAGGTATGTGCTGCTGATCTCCTGAAACTGTGGTTCTTGCACCTGTTCCTTGGACCACTCCACCTCATGCGAGTTTTCAAAATGGTTGAGAGTGTAGTAGAGATCTTCAGGCACCAGCAGTACTAGCCCAAAGTTAAGCACCCAGGTCAGCACGGAGGTGATCTTGACGTAGAAACTAACTTCAGGTGCTGCGAACCATTGTACAAGCCAGCAGCAGAGGATCAACAGCACTACGAAGCAACACCAAGTAAACAAGTCCATATTAGTGATTAGGCGGGCAGTGTCAAAAACGCTGGACCATCACAGGAACGATGGATTTTTTTATTTGGTTATTCTCCTCCCGGAGGATCACTTGGGTCTCGCCTGCTTGAGTTACGGTCTACTCCTTCGGTGGTTGGTATGGCTATCTCGCTAACATCGATTTGAGCTATTCGTCAAGAACTAGGTTATGAGGGAATGTACCTTCATGTTCAGTTCCAAGTTCATCCTTGCCAAAGGCCATGAAAGAGCAATAACCATCGGAGCTGGACATTCCTAATAATGATGAACCCTTCCAACTCAGCTCAGTTATTGCAGCGAAGTGGTAATTGCCCATCGCACATATTGGTGCGAGGTTATCAGTGCTGTAGACCAGCACTGTGTGGAAAGTGGCGATAGCAAATACCATATAGTAAGGCTGTCGGAACATACCCTTCGTGGGGTCGCTTTTCTGGAACAAATTTGGACAGAACCTGGCACAGATCGACGGTTCTCCTCTTGTTTCAATATAGAAGCTTGGTCTTTCGAGGAAATGTTTGCGGAAGAGAAAAGCACAGTGTTATGGGTTGCTTTCAGGGGTCCGCTGCCATTGCCCAGACGGCAGCAGGTAAAGCTGTCCATCGGGTGATATATCGGGTCGACGGAAGAAGGTGGGCACTGTATCGTCAAAGAACATTTTGAAGCCAGCAGCATTGTGATCGCTTTCTTCGTTGGAATCTCTTTCTTTCTCCCCTTTTGGGAAGTCAATCTTCTTGAAAGTTTTATAGCTGAAGAAAGCCACTTAGGTTTTCTTGGTGTTGCTGTTCTTCCAGACTTTTGCAGAACGATCATTGCTCATGCTTACGATGTAGTGGAACTTTGCATCGACGGCGATACCCTGCACAAATTTGTTGTGTTCATCTAGAATACGATCGTACCGGCACTTCTCGACCAGCCACACAATGATTCGTTTATCCATTCCCGCCGAAACGAGGTATTTGCTATTCGATGACCATTTGATATCGATCACTTCGGACAAGTGTCCACTGAGGCTGTACTTACTGCTCCATCGTTTGAGCCGCTGAGTAGAGCCAGTGCTGAGGAAATTGTCTCGCACTTACCAAATGACTATCATTTTATCGTCAGAGGCGGTAGCCAGGTAACGACCATTAGGGGAGAACTTCACAGCGTTGACGTTACTTGAGTGGCCTTGTAAGCCATAACGGAACTGCACTAATTCCTTCTCCCCTTCATTCACCTCCCATATCTTTGCGAATCCATCTGCTTAGCTGGTCTCCTTAGGGTTATACTCATCAGAGCCACCAGTGACTAGCTCGTTGGTGAAGGGATGGAAGTCAAGCGAGAGAATTCGCTCCTTACTTCCATGCCAAAGGATCATTGGCAGCTAGATGTGCATTTCGCGGCTTGTGAAGAGTTTAAATTATAGTTGGGTGGGGAAAATCAAACTCAGTCGAACTCAGAAAATATGCGGCTACATTAGATGGGAAAATGTACTAAGTGCCGGGTCCAGGGGCATACGCTGATTACTTTGGGGTTATGCTCGGTCGGGTTGACTTCTAAAAGCTACGGACCTTGCTATTTTTGAGCTTTGACAGGAAGTACACCCCTTGAGGATTTATATCTGACTTTGGGTTATCTGAGTTGCAAAGAAAGGTACATTAAGCAGGTCCAGGGCTTTCATCAGCATGGGTTTTATAGTGCCTCGAACCCATCATAAGGTTGTTCGTTGAGTTTTTCCATCTGGAGTGCACGTAATGGCCCGAAGCATTTATCGTTGATGGCGGGTCATAGCTGCCTGGACCAGGGATCTACATCATCAAAGTTGCTGTACAAGTAGGGCCTCTTTGTTGCTGCGGTCTGGTAGTCGGGATTTAAGAGTTGTATTTCTTGTCGCCAGAGTCGAGTGCTGAGGATAGGAGCCGGGTCCTGGAATCTACTTGGTGTATTTGGTTTATTCAAGTGGCCCACCTACCACCTCATCCCTGCCGAAACCGAATGAGAAGCCACGCCTGCTCAGATTATTCTCGAAGTCACTGGGTGCATTGTAGGAACCAGGAGGAGGAGCAAAACTATACCTATTCGTGAGGTCGGATTTCTCACCGATACCGAAGGTAGTGAAGCGAGGCTGCCTGGTGGATGGAAGCATATAGAAAGGTTTTTCGCATCTACATTTCCCTAAGAGGGTACATAGGCTTCACTGGAGGAAGAAACCGTTCGGCTCGTGAAAACGTAAACTTCTGTTTGCTGATGGAGTTATTGAGGGAGTGTTCTGCGGAGCTCCTATCGTTGCTGATCATATTAATAAAACAGTTCCTGGGCCAAACGGTGCCTTATTGTTTGTAATACGCATGTTATTAGTCAGTAGCGCTGCTTGAGGGTGTTACGATGCCAAACGCCATGGATTCGCTCACCGTTGGTCAGGTAAAGGGTACCCTCACCTTCGATGCAGTTTCCTCGCACCTCACCGATATATTTGTCGCCGTTTGTATATTGAAGGGTGCCCCGCCCGGAAAAGTAGCCACGCTCAAAGCTTCCAGCATAGTCAGTGAACTTGGAGTTAGATAGTGTCAGTTTGCCCCAACCGTGGAACAGGCCGTTCTGCCAATCTCCTTCATAGATTGTCTTTTTGTTTTTCCGGAGGACGCCATATCCAGTACGGCAGCCAGTCTCATCAAAACTTCCTTGGTACTGGTAATTACCGATATACCGTTCTATTTCACTTGAAGATGCGTCGCAGTCGGAGAGTGGTAGTAATGTCAGGCTCATGGCACATGGAAATTCCAACGAAATTGTTGGAACTAGTGGTTCAACTATCTTATAAGTTGTTATCGGCATAGCTTATTGGTTTCCCAGACTCAATCGAAAGGCTTTGATGAAGCTCGTATGTGGCTTTTTATTATTTGTGGGGGCCTGTCCTGGATCTCCTGAATTCTCCTTACAGTTCTCAATTCGATCCTTTGACAACTTCAGCACGATCTCTAAGTCCTTTCGAAAGTCATATTGTTCCTATGTCCTAGTCTCTATC
>ERZ724508.475-NODE-475-length-28750-cov-5.129535_pt1 | contig 28750 bp, 41 predicted proteins | sample MGYA00376041_ERZ724508 | MGnify/ENA primary metagenome ERZ724508 (study PRJEB28724, sample SAMN07190887) | wastewater metagenome | isolation source: effluent of sewage treatment plant in Hong Hong | place: USA: Christiansburg, Virginia | collected 2016-03-01 ...
TTTCTTCACATCTTCTCACATTACGCGACTCTAGCTGTTGACCTGATCGCTGAGAGAGGATGTTACTCGCTGTTCTGATGAGGTTTTTTGTGAGATGGAGTAATTGGTGGCTCTATCTGTGCTTGGCTTGCTGAAGACTTCACTAAGCCTACTGATCTCTTGCTTCTTAGACCCACAAGCCAAGTTAAGCTTCTAATGTTGCCCTGAATTGAGTGTAAAAGTTGGTGTTCGACTCGTCAGCGCATGTCGATTGTCGCCAAATATTTGGTATTCGTCAGATCCCGGGGCATCGGCAAATCTCTTGACGTTCGTATCAAGAAGCGAGAGCCCTTGAAGGTTTGGAACTGGGTTAATACGAATTCTGCTTTCTCCTCTGCTTGCAGCAGTCTCACAGAAGGAACTCGATTATTTAACCTCCCTGTTCTGCTTCAATGCTACTTCAGTGAAGGCACTCTGAATTTACACAATTTTTCTCGATAGTTGCTCGACAATCTCATCCCTTTCTTCAAGGGCATTCGTCAGCAATGAATTGGAACACTAGAGCTCGACCAGCTTTGGGTTGAGGACAACAGTAAGGGATTCTTTCAAACTCATCAGCTGCTCTGTGAGCTGCTTATTCTCAACCATCAGACAGGAATTCTATTGGTAGAGATTATAGCTTTGCTGATATGATTGATTCAGCATTTGCCGAAGTTCTCCGATTTCGATCAAAAGCTGCCTTTCGCTCTCCTGCAAAGCTTTCCTTTCTTGTTCAGATTGCAGGTATTGGTTATTGATTCTTTTTGAAGAAGCATCAAGTACGACCATTTGCTGTTGAGCACTAACTAACTCCTCGTTCTTACCTTCTAACTCCTTTTTGACAGCCTCAATGGTCCTCGTGTTCTCATTGATGATGGTTGTATACAGTCTTTCAGAGCGAACAAGTAACTTCTCGTATCTTTAGTTGACTGAAGTACAGAACTGTGCTGAAGTACGACTCCACTATTTCTCGCAGTTCAACTGCCTTCCCCCATTCTCGTCGAACTTGCTATTTGAAGGGTTTGTTTGGACAGCACATTAGATACGGTGATTGTTGAACCAGTTATCTGTTGGTTGACTCGTAGAGACAGATGGCTCCAGAGGCATAGCTTTCTGTGAAATATATTCCTGCTCAGATTCCTCAGACAGATCCTGCTTGGGCTTACCACCGAGTAGAATGGAGGAGATCAATATGAGTTCGTACGCACTATTCATAAATTTGGCCTTTTCTTACACGAATTCTCGTCGAAGAGTCAGTAAATCCTGCCGTGCTGCCGCCAAATACTCCAAAATAGACTTCTTCAATTGTTCTTTTGCTTTACTATTTGCATTTAGGTCCCACCTACGAACGACTACAGATTGTATCTCCGACTTCTCCTCTCCTTGCAGCGATTTGAAGGTGTTTATTTCCCGATCCGTCAACGATTTCTCGGTTCCCATCATTTTAAACGTCTTTAGAAACTTTTCGAAACCACTATCAGTTTCGATAATAGTATCAGGCTCTAGTGGGAGATTCTTGCTTGATACTTCTCTGTGGCTCCTTGGATGTTCTGGTTTAAGCTCTCCACCTTCTGCTTTCAGTCCTTCTGATTGTGCCGAGCTTATCTGCTTTGAATTATGGCTGGTTTGATTGTTTGCAACTTTGCTTGCTTCAACCTTTTTCTCAGTTGACCAGCGTCCGATGGTTTTCCACAGTTGCTTTACTTCCATAAGTTTATAAATGGATTGGGAAAATTAGAAGAGTCATCCTTCTGTGTCAATCAATGAAAAGCAGTTGCAGATATGGAATGCAACTCAGAGAACCAAATATTGGGCATACTGTGGAACAGTGCTATCGCTGCTATGACGTGTGCACATTAACACCATCTTCTCAACAACAGATATGCATAAGTTAATGACGACATGATCAACTGCAAAATTCTGACAGTTAACTTTCCAAAGCCATTGCCGATTACCAAACTGTTTTGCAGGTATCACTTCAATCATCTTCGAATGCATCCAGCACGAACTGGATCATGTCAACGGTCATCGCTTGCTTAGAGACTTACTTCATGATGAACACGTACAGCTCCTTCTGCGAGGTCGATCGGATCAGTTCCATCTCGAGAGGCTGGTCCTTGTTGGTTGGGACATGGTGGTCCACCCTGACCTTCATCAAATACTGATCGTTGGTGGTGCCAGCGTAGTACTCCACATATGGGCCGATGTAGCATTCATCCTGGAACACCTGCTACTGGGTCTACTTGCTGATGATGCGCAGCGGTGCCATTTGGTTGACTCCCTTATCGTCGACGTTGTATTCGAAGGCATAGATCCAGGGCCCCAACGATACCAGCTCGAAAATCTTTTCGTTCAACTTCGTCTTGAAAGGCACTAACCCTTGAGTGGGGTTGTTCTGATCATACACAAGGTACAAGTACTCTGGTTTCGACGCTTAGATCGATAACAGGAAAACTCCTTCTTTAAGTTCTGCGACATGTCGTAGAGAGTAATCCCCGTTATTCTCGGGCTTGTTTATCTCGTGCACAGTGGCTGAACTAAGGTCAAGATCGTATACCGTCCACCTAATCTTGGCCTCGATTTTGTTAACATAAACGGCCAAGCGGTTGCTGTTGTTGAGCGGTGTGAAGATGTTATTGGTGACATCATCGATTGGTATCACCCATGGCGTCTTATCCGATCCAGGAGGGTCCGAGGGGTACGACATAAAGGTGAGTCTACCTGTTTTCAATTCGAAGTCTCCGGTCTCATAGATGCAGATCATCTTGGACTCGGGGAAGAATATGACCTTGGAGTGGAATGCTCGTGGGCAGACAAATTCAAACTTACCGCGCCTTTCCGTAAACGTCTTGACATTGAGAATTCCCCATTCATTCGACGATGGCAGTAGGTAGAATATTTCGTGACGATTGATGGTGCCGACGTTGGCTAGCTTCTCGAAATTCATCAGCTCGGCTTTGATGTGGTGCCTATACTACAGTTTCTTCTCCTTGTTGTAGATTTAGATGAATGATTCATCTGGGTTGAAGCGATTGAGTATCACAGCAACGCCGTCATCATCGAGCAGCAGTGGTAACTCCGAGAAGACAGTTTGAGGTGCTGCAGCAGTCCCAACGATGGTGGGATCGAGCTCAATGGCAACTTTGCTCTTGAGCAACATAGATATGAATAATCACTATTATACTGCTTCGGCGCCAGCCATACACTTAATGGTGCAAACATACAAAATTACCGGTGATCTCCGACTACCATGTCAGCCTATCCCAACTGCCAACTGCCTTGCGCATTTATGAAAGTTAATTTTATTTCATGAGCTCAGAGATGAATTAACCGGTCAAGCCACCTTCCCACAAGTCCTTTCAGCTGGGTGCCGTCCGATTCAGCTCTGAGTTCGACTCCGGCAATCTCTCCTTCGTTTAGAAGGCTTCCTCCATGGCTGTAGAACTTTGCTTATGCAGTACGACGTTTGGATCGGCACCGACCATCCCTAGAACAACTACCGTACTTGGTTCTATTTCTGGGTGGAGGGAATTGGTCGCGGAAGTACCATCACCTTCAATGTCAAGAACATGCACAACCAGGTACGACATTATCTAAGGCAGACTCGCCTACTTTCGGAGGGGTTAGTGCCTGTTTACCGTAACGAAGGCTCCACAACCTGGAAGCGCATTGCCCACCGCATTAACACTCTCAACATGGTACCACCAAAGGTTAGTTAGGGTTTCAATTCGGATGGATTGTTGGAGTTCAGTTTCAAGCACACCTTTGACGGTGATGGCAGAGTATGGTTAGCCTTCTTCTACCCGTGGTCAACTGAGGACAACAACCAGCTCCTGCTCAACCTTCAGCAACAAGCCAAAAACATGCCTGACGTGTACTTCCATCGAACGACATTGGCACTTTCCTTTGAGAATCGTCCAATTTAACTGGTAACGATAAGTTCCAATTCGCACATTACCAAACAGGAGGAACATATTGACGATAGGGTGCTCTTCCCGAATCGTGTACGGCCTCGAATGTTTGCTCCCGCTAAGCGAGGAATCTTCATCAGTGCTAGGGTGCATCCCGGAGAAGTACCGTCGAGTCACGTCATGAACGGTATTCTCAAGGGATTGCTCAAGGACACCGAGGTGGCCAGGGTTCTGCGTGAGAAGTTTGTATTTTATCTGGTGCCTATTATCAACCCTGATGGCGTGTTCCGCGGGCACTACCGGACTGACAAAAATGGAGTTAACCTGAATAGATACTACATCAACCCCAACCCCAAGGACCACTCACCTATCTACGCCATCAAGAAGTTTATCCTGCACCTTCACAATTCCAAAAGGTTCTTCGCATGCCTGGATATGCACGCACATGCAAGTCGGAAGGGCGCATTCATATACGGCAACTATTCTACGGAACTGAAGAAGCAGCTCGAAATCTGTTTGTTTCCGAAACTGCTTTCAATGAACAGCAAAAATTTCGAGTACGAAGGCAGCAACTTCACGGAAAAGAACATGTACTGTAAGGACCGAGCAGATTCGATTTCGAAGGAGGGAGCCGCCCGAGTTGCTCTATTCAAGATCACAAAGAACCCGTACTGCTGGACTTTGGAGTGTAACTACAATATGGGCCGCTACGAGAATCAGTTATGCCAACCCAACATCTAGCGGTTGCCGGTGCCAGTAGAAGACAAGTTCGACAAGGACCTTATCACTAACTACCAGTATCTGGATCCCACCGAAGCAAAGGATTTTTACACTATCGAAACGTACGAAAATCTTGGCGAGGTACAAGCTTCCCACTATTTAGGAAATTTTGGATTCATTCTTGGATCTCATCGAAGCACATCCTTTCTCAAGGGTGAATAACCCCAACAGTCGTTTCAGGAGCATTCAGAATCTCAAGCTTAATTTACTGGTTGCACTCATGAAGATGGTACCCTACCACTTCGAAAGCCCATATCGCAAACTGTTGCTAGCGGTGGCCAGCGAAAAGCAAGAGTTCTGTACGCGAGCCATTCGAGCACTCTACGAAATATTCATTCGGAACAAGCCAATCGATAACCTCGACGAGTTTCTTAAGAATGATCCTCCCCCGCTAAAGCAGTTGCCCAAGCTTCCGTCCTCTCGACTACCGGCCATCCGTGAGGGGTCGACCTCGCTTGTGAGAAGAAAAACCTTCGATGAGGTGGAGAATCGTCCTGCACCAGTCAACCTTCCAGACGATAATGACCAAAACTAATTGGACTCGGACGAAAGCCCTCAGTAGATCGGATCGACCAACGAAACTGTGGAAGGCACAACTATCTCCTCTCCAACCAGTAAGGTGAAGGTTATCACTCGCAAATCAACGCTAGTGCGCTCGGTGGACAAACAATAGTTTGAGGTAAAGACTCGACTGCGTGAGTATATCGAACGCTTATCCTACAACCAAAACGTGGATGAAGCTATTAGCCTCGCGAGCATTCCAACTCTCAAAGTGTAAGTCCTCGCTTATTTAGGGTCAACCTCAAGATGATGAAAAAGAGTAGGCACCACCAGTAAACCATCGAGATTGTTACCAGCAGCAGCCGCCAACCGACAAAAAGTTTGCTGTTCAACCGACGTGGACTTCCAGAACGCGAGGTGTCCAGCGGGATGAGAAGGGCGTCTAAACTCATAACCGATTCTCTCGGAGTCTCATGATTAATATATTGCATCTCCATCGAAATCATGGCAGCTCGTATCGCTAGCGGTTCTTAACGATGTCTCGTAGCAGGTTTGTGAATTCAGCGACCTTCAACTAACAGACCTCGGTAAGCTTCATCAATGTTGAGGTTTCTATGGGCATTCCACCAGGCTTGTGCACTGAACAGATGTCCTTGTAGATGTTCATAGTTATGGTAATACGCCCTTCGTAGGCTAACTCCTCTTTGAGGTGAGGATCAAGGAACACCCCGCCTTCGACCAATCCAAACGTAAAGCTAATTGGAATGTGATGCATGCTCAGTGCTTGATGCGACTGCTTTTCGTTTAGGGAGAGTTATCCCTTTTCAACTCGCACTCCCGGCTTGCGGAAATCCAACAAAGCAACCACCAATGCATAGCACATTCCGTCGATTGCATTGCCTTCGTCACTCAACAGTATTGTTTAACAGTTCAGTGCCCAAACGTACTTTCCGGTTGTGATGCAAAGCGAATTGGGGTCCAGCGCATTCGAACCTTTGATGATCTTCTCGAAGAGTTTGCCGATTTCTGTAGAGAGCTTTCTTGACTCCTCTCCCTTAATACTGGTATCCACTCGAAAGTTTATCGGTCCTTCTGAGGGGCGGTCTGGCCTGGGGGTTACGATATCAGCCTTTATCCTTGCAAGTACGCGTGTTCCACCAAGCGACACTTCGACACTGCCTGCATACGACCACCTCTACCTCGTTCCTTGAACATGATGACCCCAAGCTTGCGATAGTCAAACAACTGCCGTCCATCACACCGCACCTTGGAGAGTATACACTCCAACACGAACTCCTTCTCGATGTTTGTTGTAAGCATAGCGAGCTATTATTAATTAATGAAGAGATTTTGGCAGCAGATCGACAAGCTCTTCCAGAAGACTGAAAAGCAGGGGTTCGAGAGTGCAAACAAAGCACATCAGTGGGTCATCAATCTGCTGCTACTCAGCGTGGCCTACCAGATGTTTACCTTCTTTCGGCCTGTGCGAGTTCGACCGTAAAATTACGAAAGGCCTGAAGATAACTGACTGCATGCTATAATTGATTGTGTATGAAGCGACTGATTTAGAGATTGCTTGCACGCGCCTTCGATGCTCATGGACTGGCCAAGCGACTGGAGCTGGTCGATAAAAGTGCTGCAGCATTGTTTGATCGTGTTGACAGCAGTCTGAGGAAGCTGTAGGATAAAGAGAAAGCAATGGGACAGGCCAACTACATGAAAGGCATTGAGTTCAAATTCTATGGGTTAAGCAGTCCAGTGCTCCATACTACCTTCGACAGTACATACTCCAAGCAGGAGCCCTTTGAAGTGAACTATGCCCTATTCGAAAGGCTCATCAAATCTGACGTGTTTGAGCACAAACTGTATGCTTTGAGGATCCTCGAAAAGAATCATAAGCACATAACCAATGAAGTTCTCATCCACCTCCAGGATGTTATCCTGCAAAATCATATCTATGGTTGGGCCCTATGCGATACATTAGCAAAGCCTATCAGATTGGCGTGTCTACACCATGGGGTGAAGCTCGACAACCAACTCATGGAATGGAGGTTTGAAAAGGTAAGGAATTGATTGACTCTAGGACAATACCTGGCTGCGAAGAGTCGCTACAGTGTCATTCGTAGTCCGTGCGAAGCATGGAGACAACCCGCCGAACTATCCCGGCTTCCTCGACAAAATGTTTGAACTCTGTCAAGAGTGCCTCCAATATGACGAACGGTTCAACCAATTGGGAGTGGGTTGGTTATTGCGTGAGATGTACCTGGCCAATGCAACTGGCGTCAACAAATTCATTCGAAATAACTACGATAGTTTTACTCGGTAAGGCCTTCGGTACGCAATCGAGAAGATGCCGTTGGAGTAACGCAACGAACTCCTAAACCTAAACAAACCCGCTCCGAAGAAGACTGCAGTGCGCAAGCACCGTTCCCGCCACCCCGACGAATCAGAACATTGAGATATTCGAGTAAGTAACATACAGAAATCCATCTGGATCGTGGTACTTGTTGTATACGTCGCCCATCTTTGCATCTGTGTTAACTACTGCTTACCGACGTTCTCAAGCCGCTTGAACTTACTGTTTTCAAAGAACAGGAATAGTCCGTCCTTTGTGCTTGATGCCGAACGCTGGATCATTATCTTCAGCTGCATCAGCGGCATGTCCTGCGATACGAAGTAGCGTTCCTTGCGTACTACCATCAACTCGTTGGCTGATTTATCGCGCTGCACGATGAGTGGCACCATCTGTGGGTATCTTCATGGGTAACGCTCGTACTTCTCGAGGAGCTCCTTGGAGAGTTGGCATCGTTCTTGCAGGGTAAATCTGCTCTGGAAAGGCTCCTGCTGCTCGAAGACCTCAGTCATTAGTCACCGTACGTAATATTATATATCGTCGCGGTTGCAGTCAATCACTTGCAGGTAAGGATTTTTGGTCGATTTCTGATACTGGTGGTGGCTGATGTGACTATTACGCCGCCTTGTCGGGTTCAGAAGTCGGGACTGTCGGGTTTATTTCTTCAGTTGGCTGCTTCTCTTCTTGTTTCCTGAGTTATGATTGGCCTTTACTTCTTTACGGTAATCTTCAATGCTTTTTCTTTACCGTCACCAGCGGAAAGGCCACCTACAGTGCTCCAAGTTGCACTACTGAAAACTTGCCGTTTAATGGTGTGGTTAACGACATTTCCTTCCTTGACTCTAAGCTCAACTAGAATGTTACATGAGGAAATAGCCGTCGCAGGTGAGGAATAGTGGCGATTCATAGATCTTTCCCTCGAAAGAATTGATGTTCGCCCAGCTGGTGTGGATGAGTTCGTTCGGCTCGAAGAGGTTAGACATTACAGCGTAACCATAAAGCTGGTTGGTTGGGATACCGACCTATTCGCTCAGGATTAGTGCAAACTATTGGTAGCTTGCATCGTACTCTACGAACACTTCTTGCATGGGTGAGAGTGAGTGGGCAGCAGGGTCATACTTCTTGAGGTAGATCGAGACACCTCTACTGGTAGCATCAGCCTCCTCCCAGACCAGCGTATTTCGAATTATCCTATCCACCAGCATCTCGTTGCGGTAGACTTCCCCAAACCGACCGGTTCTAAACTCTCTGACACGAATGTTTTCAATCGGCACAGAAGGATGCTTATTCTGGATTTCCACCTTTAAGTCTCCGACAGTGCTGGTGTGATCCATCTCGAATTAGTCCTGCCCTTCTTTGATAAATTCGAGGCTGTCGGGATGGTCAATTACAATGCCTTTGCTGATGGTTACCAAACCTTTCGTCGATCGACCGAGTTAGAGATACAGTTCCTGAGAGTGTACCATCTTCAGATCGACCAGCCTCTTTCTGAGCTCGATAATCTATGGGAATGTTTTGTTGCTTCTCTTGACCTTGAATTCGTTGGTTGGAAGGTTAACCAGTGTTCCCAGCTTTTGCTTAAGCTCGTTAAAAGTCTTTCTGTTGTCAAAATAGAACTCCAATCGGTTGCCCTCGGAGTCTTCAAGCATGGGATTGTTGAATTTAACCAGGAACCGATACCTTTCTGCTTCGAACTCCTCATCCCACAAGTGACTCTTCCCAGCGGGGTGTTGGGGTTCAATGAAGAGGTTAAGACTGTTGAAGAACCGCAGCTTCAGCAGAGTCTTATCCATATTGTCAGGCAACGAAAGCATCTCGGATGTATTCTTCCCACTCGTGAATGTTCTTCTGAGGATGATGGGGTTGTTAATGCCGGATTTCTCTTCGATTTTCTGCATAAGTTCTTTGAATGGTGCTTCGTCTCCGATCATTATCTTGAATGGTTTGAGAAGTGCTTCGGAAAGGAGAGTCAGGCCTTCCCTCCAAATGTTCACTTTGATGCCGATCTTCCGTGGGTCGTATACCTCAAACACCTCATCAGATGTCTTCTTCTCGATGATCAGTGACACTTGGTCCTTCATGCCAAGGTCACCCAGGGTCTTCGCAAGATTTTCAGGAGTGAAGTCGAATCCTTCGAGCATACTGTCCTCATAGCGATTGTACCTCCGTAGTCTCCAATTACTATCATCTTCAGTAATACCGAACGACTGTTTGGCCCGTTCCTTAAGCTCCAGTAGCACGTTGTGATCCTTGCTCATATCAGTCACCTGCTGGAACTACACGTTGTTGGCATACACAGTGATCTTCAAGGTAGCCTCAATCTTTCTCAGCTACACTTTCTTGGATTCGATGATCTTACTTTGCTTCTCTTCTTCGATCTTCTCGTTCTCTTCGTCGATGTAGAACTTCTCGATGAGCTCTGGAGAGACATCGATCGTGTTCAGAGTGGTTAGCTCTTTCATCGTTCGGACATCCCGGTAGAAGAGCATGTAGGCGTTGCTATCATCTTTGCTCAAACTTTCTCCGTAGCGACGGATTTATGGTTTTGATACTTTGTAGACCTTGCCATCGTTGAACTAGTACCAGGATTCACCATCGTTGATGTAAGCGAAGTAGTGGCCCGCATAGGCATTTCCACGATGCACTAGTATTGCGTACAGTGCATAGGTGTGCTAGGGGTACTCAACATTCTCAACGTAGGTATCCTCTTCGTGCTCATACTTGACGTCTCGCTTTCGCACGGGACCATTCTTCTCCCAACCAGTAGCTTGGGCTATCATCGCACCACCGATACCAAACAGGATATCGTTTTCGAGTTCATCTTTGGTTTTTAGCTTGGACTGCTTCTCCAGCTTCTCGAATTTGGCGTCGATGTCGCCTTTTCCAATCTTCATGGATTTCATGAGCTCGATATTGCGAAGTTTCCTTTCATCAACTGTGAGGTTTTGGGTATCGCCAACTGGCTTCGACTTCAGCTTGTCCTCGTCAACGAAGGATACTGTCTCCTCCTTCAACCGTTCCTTTTACTACGACTTCTTCCGAGGCCTTTCGGTCTTCTCCTTGAACTCAATTTTCTTGGAGTTGTTAGTACTCTCCGGAGGCTTGCTCTCTTCAAACTTCTGTTTGTCATACAGCGATTTGGGAATTCCCTTGACAGTGATACCTTCGTATGGCTTCAAAAATCGATGCATCTACAGAAGTTCCGGAAAGTAAAAGAACTTGTTGATCTTCTCCCTCGTCATCGTCTCGTAATTCAGCTCGAACCTTCCTAGCTGAAACGTAAGGATTGGTGGCAGCCGGACGAACTTATTGCCCTTCTCTATCTCCACCTTTTCCCCACAATCCTCGCAGAAGTAGAGGTTGCTCGAGTCTAGCTTTGTCGGCTTCAAGTAGCCCTTAATAGAATCCTCCATCGAATTGTACTCAACGTTCTCGAACCGATTGCGAATTGTCAGGGACAGATCCATGAAGTTTTCCATATGCTCGCTACAGTGACCTTTCTTACACTTCACATAGGAACTCAGTGTGCCTTCATACAGGTTCTTTATCCAGTCGCTTCCTTTCTTCGACGACTCCAGTGCTTCGAATAGCACCCGGCAAAACTACTGCACGTCATGCTGTTGAAAGGCATCAGCTTCCTCCCACTGGAAGCTCTTGATGAGCTTTCTGGTGGAAGCAGTGTTGCCATCGCTAAGTTGAAGCTTGAGGAACAGCTGTTGAAGTTGGTGAGGAATTGAGTCACTAGTGCTCTCCTCCGAAGTGGAATCGAACCTGTACTTGTACAACTCGCGACGAAACTATGGGGTCATGAAAAGCGTCTGCAACAGAGAGTTCATGTAACAGGTCGCTCCTTCATTCTCAAGGCCTTTGTACTTCATCGGTGGCTGACAGATTATATCGTATACACACTAACTAACAATCTGCTGTGATTCGATGATATAACTCGACGCGATTTATTTTCATCATTGGATGTTCAAGCTGGGGGAACTGTGACCAGGTTTCCGGTGGTTGTCGTTGGAGGCGTAATACTTGATTCAGGAACAGAGGACAGGACACTGGCGGTAGGTGTCGTCGGAGTGGCTGTCGGTATGTCAACTGGTAAAGAAGGAGTGTTGAGGGGAACTGTTGAATTGATCGAAGTGCCTGATGTCGGTGATGTAGGCAGGACTGATGAACCTGCAGAAGTCGGAAGAGTAGCCGGCGCGATTACGGGAGAAGCAGAGGGAGCGAGGGAGTTAGGTGAGGGTGGAGTCGCAGGAGTGGTTGAGGCGACAATTGCGCTTGATGAGGAATTCGGTGCAATTGGAGAAATATTTTGATCATTCTGTGGAACAATGGTTTGGAAAGTTCCAGAAGTTGTTCCTGGGACTGGATTGATACTTTGAGGAGGGGTTATAGCTGATCCAGGAGCCGTAGCAGTACCGTTCCTCGGAGGCGACCTATCTGGACGTTACTGTTGCCTGTTCTTTCCTTTTCCTTTGTACCCTCCAGCGTACTTTCCGTTAAAACTTCCTCGTTGAATCCAGTTGTCCTGTTGGCGATAAGTCTCGTAACGTTGCTGAGGCTTCCTAAACAGCACCATCCTCTTTTGACCGCTGGTTCTGCGTTCTGCATTACCAAATGTGGGAACACCACTGTTGGTTTGAACAGCTGTTGAGGTGGCAGTTGTTGTTTGAGACCCACTAACCGCGAGAGGGAGAGGTGTACTTGTCACACGCCTATTGTTGTTTTGGCTTGCGTAGATGGGTAAATCATATCCGCTCTTGCCAAACTTGTTGGCAGTGACTTCGTTGAGCATGATGGCACCAAACACCAGGGCAAGGAACTTCATGGATTCAGATATTAATATGTGAGCTCCACGGTGTTCTCCGATTTAAATTTGGAAGAGATTCGAAACTACTGAACGCATACACAGGATTAAGTGGAAATGCCAGGAAATAAAAGGAATTATCCTTGGTTGAACGGGATTGGCATAGAAGGTGCACCCTCTGTGGTTAGCTAGTGAGTAGCTGTGTTTTAAAGATTTTCCATCAAAGGGTTCTCGTTTGGGGGATGTTAGAACTTGAACCATCCTCAATGCCAACCTGGATTTCTCACAATAGACTGTTATTTTGAGCGATGTTTACTGAAGGATCAGCAACCAAACAGCAGTGCAAGGAACTTCACGGATTCAGTTGTGAAGGTGTACCCTCCGATTTGAATATTGGAATTTCCTTCGAATACGAAAGAATGTTGATGTTAGTTAATTGCCAAAGAAGGTCAACAAATTTGTGATATCATATGGCAAACCCAGTCTCATCAAAAATTCTCATCCATAGTACTCGTGGACGGGATAGGCGACGTTGTTACGGCCCGTAGCCGACATAATTCGGTGGGTCTTTCTGTACTCCAAAGCAGTGTGTTCCTTCGTGTAGAACAGCTTGAAGCCGCAGAGGTCACCTGCATACCAATAGCTCACAATGTAGCGGACCTGCCTTCGCTACAGCGGAATTTCGTGTGGGTAGCTCTTATTTAGTTGGCAATATACCTTGCAATCGTGCTCCCCAATGAGCCTGCGAGACCCATCGCGTAAGGTGAACTCCACAGCACGGATCGTAGTGTCCGAGTAAATTCTGATATTTTTGATGGCTGAAGTCTCGATTGCAAACGACGACTACGGCAATGGTTCGAACACATCGAGAGCGGAATGCACGATTCCGAAATGGTAGGAATCACCATCAGAGTATGTTCCCTGAATCATGAACTGCTTGCGAGTTGCATCATAGACCAGCATCAGCCGTGCAAGATAAACCCCTGCGTGCTTCACTGTCTTCTTATCTGAGCGAATTCTGCTTAGGCTCTTAATCCTATCGTTTCCAGCGAATATTTCAAATAGGGAGTTACCGAATATACCCTGGTTGGACACAGACGCAGAATTCCTTAGGCTCAGATCCCCGCTCCTGCTGATCCTGCGGTAGTAGGTAAAGCGTGTGTGTCCCATTGAGTTGTCCTTGGATGTTGAGGCACGGGACGGCCCACGGATATTTCTGTGCATATAGTTGTTGAAAATCTCAACGTTCATCTGCCTAGCTGTGGTAAGTAACCAAGTACTTCAGCATCTACTCTTTCTGTTTGATGCGAATCAGCTCCTAGCTGATCAGGCGATGTTTCCGGTCTCGCGTTTTAGCATAGTCCTCGACGAGTGACTAGTGCATACACTTCATCGCTCTCAATTCTTCCAAAGCGTTGTCGACCTCCACTGGAGTTATTGGGTGTTCGCTGATTGGCATTCCATACTCATTGAATCGTGGGTAGCCAAGGTGCTTATTACCATGGGCTATCTGAGATGTCACAAACCTATAATAGCTTGCATAGGCATTCAAATCCTTGTCTAGGTGTGCAAGCTACTCTCTCGTAAGACGCACCTGGTTGTTTAGATCCATGAAGCTGACTGATAAATCGCCAGTGATACGCTATCTTTCAATCTCTTCGGCATTACGTCTTGTGACATCCAGAAGGTAGTTGCGACGTTTGGAAAGTTCAGCTATGTTCCTGTTCTGCTCGTCTATGCGCTATTGAACTCTAGTGCGTTCCTGCTAAGGATCGAAATTTGGGTCCGCGAGGGACTATCGCTCCTTGCGTCTCTACATAAGGTCCTGCTTGGCCTGCGATATGCGGAGACCCACCGTTTCCAGCTCAGCTAGGATCTCAGCATAGTGGTTTGGATCATAAACGTCACTGCTGGCTTTGGAGTTATTGCTGATATGGCTGTTACCCATTTGCTGCGGTGAGTCTCTTCGAACGCTAATCTTGGTGACTAAAGAGCCCGGTCTGAGCACGTAGTAGGGCTGGTTACTCCCATCTGTTCGCGGATCGTCAGCGGGTTTGCTAGTTTAAATCATGAATAGATTATCACAGGAAGGAACGTGGTTGGATCAGTCGCGTTCTTCTGGAGGCTAAGCACAGATTTTGCAACAGTTGGTCAGTGAGCAGCTTTCCTCTGGCATCTCTGAGGTCGTTAAGGTGGAGCCATCGTTGAGAAGCGAGTCCTTCTTCAACTTTTTTGCAGGGTTACGGTGTCGCTAATAGCCTGTCCTATTCAGTAGTAAACTCTTGAGCTGGGCACCGAACAGCTTGACAACGGGGAACACAAACAAGCATATAACAGCACTGTATCCATGCACCACGTAGCAGATTATGTCTTCATGGCTAAACTCGAACCTATAGCTGATCGATATGAATCCGAAGTAGACGTTGAGGAAGGCAAGCTCCATTAAAGCTAGTATCAGCATCAATAGGAACACTGTGAACTTGCCGTAGTTATGAGCACCCAAACAATTATTGATCCACGGACAGTGGTGATCGTAGCGATAGACACACCTCCGACAGATGAAGCAGTGGTAGCTGTTCGGAACGTAACGGGTTTGGCATTCAGCACAGATAGGTGGTTCGAGGGTATTGAAGGGCTGTTTGACCCTTTCCTGAGGAAGCTGGAGCAGCATGAGATAGATGATGAGCATGAGTATGTAAAACGCTCCCGCGACCCCCACATACATGATATCGATGTCGATGAGAATGTGCGTTGATAGAACCGCAGTGAAGAAGAAGAACATGAACAGGAACACAAGCAGGTTGCTGGAGGACTCAGGACGGTAGACTGTTTTCTTGTTGCATAAAATCAGTGTCCGTTCAATACAAGTATACTAACTGTTGAGGATTGCTTCAATCCTCACAAATCCCTTTTCCTTGGCAACTTCACTTGGGGTCTCATTGTCATTGTTCACTATAGTCTTGTCGGCACCCTTCACCAATAGTCTCTTGACCACTTCTGGCTTGTTATCCTTCACGGCAAGCATCAACGGTGTCTCTAATCTATGATTCTGAGCATTCAGGTTTATATCTGGCAATGCAGCGAGAAAACTGACTATATCTACGAAGCCCTTGCCGCTTGCCTGGTGTAGACAGGTCTCCGCCTCGCTGTTGGTTTCGTTGAAGTTTAGATCCTTCGTGGTGAGGTACAGCATTGGTGCAAGCTGGTTATTCTGTGCACACATATGTAGCAGCGATTCCCCAGCATTGGATTTGTACAGCATGTTGGTGCCAAGTTCCTCAAGGTAGTGGAGCATCTCCACGTTGCCGTAAAGACAGGCATAGTGTGCTGGTAGGTATCCCTCGCTATTGGGTTCGTTGACCCAAGCCTGCATGTTCAACCGGCATTGCGTAGAAGCCGGTGTATCACCTTCCCCCGCCTGTGAGTAGTACATCTTCATGTGCTTCACGAAGACTCTGAGCTTGTCGAGCTCATTGTTGAATGCACAGTGATGCAACAGGTTGGCATTGTACTTGTCATGCAGGGTGGTGAGGTTGAGTCTTGGTTTATCCTTGAGATAGTCGTAGAGCTCGAGCGTGTTCTTGGTTGAGGAGAGTTTTGAGAAGGGAGTCTACATGGTAGATTATATTTGTAAGTTTTGGTTCGGTGGATATTGCGAGGGAAATCAATACGATCGATTGCGGCAGGATTAGTTGCTTGCATGAAAGGAACTCCAAAACGAACAAGCACGATGGATTAGCTCATCTAAATAAATTAATTCGAATAGAACCGTTGTCGAACTTAAAGGCGGAAGCAGGCTGATACCACTTGTAATTTAAAATGAGGAAGCTTCTGCTTGGGATGCTGGCACTCTTCATGCTCGCGGAGGTTGCGACCGCTGACAGAATTGGCCCAGGATGGTCGGAAGGTGCAGAGGGTGGGGAGAATAGGGAGAGCCAACCTAAACCTCAAGACCCACCACGACAGGCAGTCAACGAAAACACAAGGGATTATGTTGCAGTGCGACTCGCCCGCAGGAATGGAAGCTGATCCATCGTTGATAGTGCATACCATGCCGTTGTTCACTGATTTCTTTGTTGCATCTCTTCCTTGCGTAATTGCAGCATACCAAGTATCTCATAGGTTTTTCTTGGTAGGGCACTCCCATTCATCGTTCGTTGATTGTATGGCACCAACCGCACAAATAGACCCTAATAAAACATAAATGTACGAGAACAACCTGCTCAACCTCATCGAGCGAGAGCGTCGAGTCAACATGATAACCACCAAGCGCAAGCAGATAAGAGCGCCCAGACGTGTGCTCTTCCCGTAGCTGCGCATTCAGCAACTCAACCCGCACCTACGTAATCCTCCACCGCTGCCCTCGCTTACTGAACTACTTGCGTCCAATCATTCACAGCACAGTCCGCCTCGAAGGCTCGCTGAAGTTATCGGTAGCAATCATTTCGTGCTGAATTCGTTTCCTACCAGGTAGATAGTACTGGTTGCGAAGCGCATGGGCTACGTCGATGGGCATTCCGAGCAGCAAACGCTCTTCCGATAAGCCGATCGGTCCTGCAAGAATAAAACAGAAAAGCGGATGATACTGCCCAACCGTAGTCTGGCTGAGGACTAACTTCAAGAAGCCTATGAACTACCCCCCTCACCGGAAAAACGGACAAGCTCAAGCATGTCAAACCGACAGCATGGAACCCCGAACGAACGGCCTTAACGACAGCTGAAACAACGCATTCCCAAATTTTGGTACTACTCAGTACCGAACGGCAGCAACAATGAATAGCTTGTCCGCGAACTATTACAGCTGCGTCCTCACTGGAAGGAACTCAAGAAGGGTGTGGAAGCAGTTGCCAACTTCAAATGGCTATCCCATATCGAGAACTTCAGCTACAAGAAGATGTCCAGCTTCAACGTACGCAAACTCATCAACCACTTCGAGTGCCATCACGAGGTCACCACCAAGAATGGGCTTATCCGTAATCTCCAAATCTACTGTGAAAGTCGGAAGATCGAGCTGTTTAGTCTTACTCCCATCACCTTCCTCATAGACTTCGATGATGAGTATTGCGAGTATAACCTCAAGCAGTTTCTGTACTTCTTTCTGAGAAACCAACCACGCAAGAGTTCTGAAACCGCACCGACTACAACCACTGCCAACAGTGGCACACACTCCTACAAGCAAGTCTGCGCATTTATTGAGTAATTCTTGGGTTATATGGGTTGGCAAAATTCCGAAATCAAGCGTAAGTCCAACCCTCTCTCCAAGCCAATTCTGTACCCGTGCTACACCAAACAGGAAAGTTATGTGTGGTTGCTCAAACCAACCGGACTCAACCGTGGTCGTGGCATTGAAATCTTCGACTCGCTGGAAAGCCTGCAGAAGATTCTGTTGATGTACATGCAGCTCAACGGGCGCAAGAAATCTTAACATCGTGAGAAGTAGCGGTAGGACAGTATGCATACCACCACCAACTATCATACAAACGTCAATAGTTCCTCCACGGTGATCAATCAACCCGTCATGAACCACCATACCAGCACATCCGCAAATATTAGCTTGTTAGTGGGTGTCAATCAGTCGCCCAACCCCGAAGACTAAATTCAAAAACCACAATAGCCCTTCAAGATGAAGAGCTGTAGCTTCGTCGTACAGAAATACATTGAGAACCCACTACTCATCGACGAGCGCAAATTTGATATCCGGGTGTGGGTGCTGCTCAAGGAGGACATGTCCCTATACTTCTTCAAGGAGGGCTATCTTAGGATGTCCAGCGAGAAGTACTGCCTGGACATCAGCAACTACTTCATCCATCTCACCAACAACGCGGTGCAGCAACACTCCAAACAGTACGGCAACTTCGAGAACGGTAACCAACTCTCCTTCGACTCCTTCCGAGGTATTCTCAAGGACAAGGAGGCACCAGTAACATTCTAAACCATCTACGAAAGGATCAAAGAATTGTGCTACATTTCCATGAGTTCGGTGAGGGCTAAGTTGAACCCTCACAAACGCAAGCACTGCTTCGAAGTTTTCGGTTACGACTTCATTCTGGACGACAGCTACAAGGTTTGGTTGATTGAGGTCAACAGCAATCCTTGCATTTAAATGAGCAGCTCAATACTCAAAGCGCTCATCCCACGCATGCTTAGCGACGCCTTCAAACTCACCCTCGACGAAATGTTTCCGGAGATGGGCTGTGACCAGGACATATAAACCCGCCAGACGTGCCAATCCGAAAAGCAAGCAACTTTTCCAGTGGAAGGATACCCCGATCGTTAAAGCATGTGGGCGCTACTGGGCAAGCTAGGCCCTAACTCGTAGTACAAGAAACCTCTGACGATTGAGGAAGTGAGTTTACCTTGAACCTACTAGTGAACAGTCCTTGTGTAATATTGAATGAGGAGATCTCCAATACTTTGTGTAACTATCTCCACTCTCCTTGAGACGATCACCGTACTCAGAGGATACTTTTCCTTCGAGTTCCCAGTTACTTTACTCATCGTAGTTTTCCTTTCACGATTTTTAAACTCATCAAACCCTCGAGGCTCGAATTCTTTGAAGCGGCCGAAGTATCTTTAGCAACAGCCTTTGTTGAGGTTCCACGACTTTCGTAATACACTAGGCTCGAGGTTTGATTCTTTTTGTACGGATCATAAAATTGCCATCAAACAAATTGCCAAACCTCGCTTTGTGATGCTGGTGCTAGTGCATTTCATTGGTCACCCATAATAAATATTAGCCAGAGAAGCCAAGGCACGGCGTTCTGGCCCGAAATTTCCTTTCACATGGCTAATTGCATATTCCATCATCGCTCTACTAGTAGTATCGACGGATCAGTTTGAGCCTTCGAGGGTGGCTAACAACAGCTTCTTGAATTCTGACAGACTGCTATCCCTGCGGTTACATAGTTGGGTACTGGTAACTTTCGGCGCTAGATGCGAGTAGATCAATACGCTTTAGCAAGGTCTGTTTGGTCTGTTCAAGTTATTATAGCTTTCGCTCCAGTTAAGTCCTCGGCTTGCGAGGGACAATCTTGGGTTCGCGCATAGACAGCCTCATTGGACTTTCGTTGCGTTGGTTCCGCAGAGTGTAGCGGTTGGGACTGGGATTCTGCGATCTGTCATAAGTTTCCGTGATGGCCAGCCTGTTACCTGCCTCATCCTCATTCTTGTCATCGAGCAGCTTCTTGAGGTAAATCAGGAGCCCAAGCATATCGGGGTAGCGGCCTTTGAGCATCTTGCCAACATCTCTGCATGAGCCTCCACTTACATCTGCTTCAACCCAATCTTTTGAAAGGATTGAGCTAGCAGCTTGAAATTCTGCTCTTTCTCGAACTAATTCTTAGGTTTGATGAAGACCTTCGCGATTTGGATGCGACTCGGATGCAGAATATACAGTAACTAGCAGAACGTCACGCCAGTTATCAAATCCTCCATTGAACTGATCTGCAAGTACCTCGATCGGATGGTGTTGTTGACCCACCCCACCAGAAAATCTTTTGTTTCTTGGGAGCTCACTGCTGGCGGCCTCTCAGCCATCTTTCGAATTGTATGTTTTATAAGCTGCCATGTGGCAGTAGTGGCGGCGCAACAAACCTGCGACAGATCACTATGGTTCGGGTGGGCAGTCGCTCAGCTGTTCCTACAGTTGGGCCAGTTCCTCCAGCAGCATTCGGTACTCCTCCTCAGGGAATTATTTTCGGCAGTGCTTTCTGCAGATGTACGCGTAGTGTGGTGTACTCTGGTTGTTATTCTCGCGTGGTGGGATTTCCCGCACCTCCACATCAAAGCCTACATGTGGGCGCTCGAGATGCTCTAGTCTATGTCCCGGCGCTCCATAAGAAACTACGAAGTAGATTCCACCAGGTCGAAGAATTCGGTACACCTCGCGAATCATCCTTGCAACAGAAATGGTCGGAGAGTCTGAGCACAGAAGTGCGTCAATCGTGGACTTGTCCAGCACGAAATCGAATGAACCATCGGGGTAGGTCATACGCTGCACGTCCATGACTTGGTAGAGCATGTGGGGGTACTTGTTCGTGGCAAGAAGGTGCTCTATCACGACTGTGCTGATATCGTTATTGGTGATGTTGTGGTAGCCGGCCTCATACAGTTGCTACTGTATTAGACCATTGCCACAGCCGACATTAAGAATGCGCTGAGAGTGGTCGCCCATGAGAAGTTCTTGAAGCATGGCCTAAATACCCAGAGCTCATACCTTTAAAGAGTTGTAGTCTTCTAGCCAGTCGAAGCGCTACTCTACACTCTCCCGGTAGCGGTCCTCCCAATATGCCGGATCTCCATAGTTGGAGATGTCGTAGTAGTCAGGTTCCTCAGGCTCCAGCTTAGCGACGGTGATGAATTATATCCTGGTTGCCGTGCCACTGAATATAATAAACGCCCCTTCATGTAGACCAGCTCCAACTCCAAGCAGTTTCGCAGTCGTAGCTTCACTCAACGTAAGCGTACGCAACAGGAAGTCACCCCGGGCAGTACTGCTCGGTCAGGGTTTCGACCTGCTTGCTCTATGGCCGAATTTAACAAGGTGAAGACCTTCAAGAAAAACAGTCAGCCAGAACGCTACTAGCTAGGCCAGCCAATTCGAATAGTTATACCAGCATTCTTCAATGTACCCCAATACGAGAACCTTGCGGGTCATCGACCACGAGTAAAGTCGCCACACCGTCAGACTCTGGATAAGAGCAATGAAACGAGTATTAAATAGGGGAAGGGAGACCTTTACCTTACCGGCGTGGGTGTGAACTAGACACAAATAATCGAATAGACTGCACCAGTCCTGCCCTCGGCAACCCTCCGCAAGATAAAGGACTTGAAGATGATCAGTCTCGCAATGCGCCGGCAGAAGAACCTAAAGGAATAGTCTCGTACATACTACTGCTCAGCTGTGCTATACGACAACCTGGGCGACTACCGGCAGGCCGTCGACGAATACGAAAAGTTTCTGCGAATAGCATTGTTCTTACAAGACCGCTGTAGTATCGAACTCGTGCTAAATTCTATCGGCATCGCCTACATGAAACTTGAGCAGTTTGCCAGTACGTTTGGTTAGTAAGACAGCGGCGGTTGAGTACCACAGCAAGCAGTACGAACTTGCGGAGACCAGTCGAAACCGGTTCATCGGCAGAGTCAACTCAGGGCTCTGTAGGGAAAAGCTCGGTGAGTTCAATTAAGCATTGGACCTGTACATTAAGGCATACGAAGATGCTGACGGAGGTCAAAAACGTCTGTGCCTCGCGAAGTAGCTTGTTGAGGGCATTTTGGTGAAGTCAGCCGGCAACGATGCACTTGCCGAGAAAGTGTAATAGTTTCTCAAAAGTAATACAAAATAAGATCGAATGGGCAGTAGCATGGTACGATCATACGTGAGATTGGCAGAGATGGATGCAACTCGCCACGACTATGCCCGGTCCAGACTAAAATTCGCTAAAGCATTGTAGTTCGGTTACCTCAACGACGAGACTAAACGCATTGCGTAAGCCAAACAATACATGAAACAGGCCAAGCTCGGCTACGCTATAAGCACTGCTGAGAACAAAATGCAGATATTTCTAAAGACCTACTCGGACAATATCAGCAAGTACAAGCTGTGATACTTGGCACACTCCAAACATTAAGCACTATCACGGTTTGGCTGCAGCTGGTGGTGGGTTGGGCTTGTACAGCAGCAGCTCGGTGTAGAGCCATTTGGCGATTTCCACTGAGGAAGTGGCTTGGAACACTTTTAAACTAGCAACATTCACGTCTAACTTGGCCTTGTACATAAGATATGCAATTGCGAAGCCTGGCGCAAGGGATTCGCCATTCTACATCACCTAAGAAGGTACTTTGCAATAGATGAGGATGGGAGTCTTGCCTTCAGTGTTGAGCTGATCGATCATTCGGTTGATTTCGTCGAAGTTGATGCCTATACCCATCTCTGCTGTCAGAGGAATGTGCTGGTAGCTGTAGTTAGTGTGCTTCCATGCCGGCACTATTTCGTCTTCGTTGTATGCTGCCAAATCGATGAGCGACTTGATCTTCAGGTCTTTCAGCTGTAGCTAGCTGTTGGAGTTGTAGATGCTGCCCTATAAGATAGATCAAGAGAGTACCACAAACAGTTTGTCCTCGATAATTTCGGTGGGGAATTTCGCGAAGGAGTACAGCACAGCCTTATCGTTCTCCTTCATATTCACCATCCTCGAGCGGATATCCTCAGCGTACTTCCCCTCGTTTAGCTTGCTGAGCTCTCGTGAGTGACACAAAAACGGGTACTTATTGGCGAACTCCATAAATGAGTTTTCCAAGACCAGCAGTTTGTAGTCCTTGTACTCCACGTCCGAGCGTAACAATTGCTCCCACTGTTTGACTCTTTCATCGTCCAAGCTCAGCTTTTCGGCAGCTATCAGCACCACCCTCCTAATGCGTTTGGTCTTGTACTTAGTTTCCTTTTCGACGTTGATCTTCTCCACCTTGGCCAGCAGTCCAATGAGCTGCCCGAGTGACTGTCCCGACTGCCACTTGTACGAATCCCTGATGAAAAGTTCATCGAACTCTTCGCGATAGTCCACAACAAGCACATGCCGGAAGTCCTGCAGCATGTTGTACAGAGTCATTTTCTTGGTGTAGCGTGCCTGAACCTGCGTTTGCATTTGATTTGAGTTTGAGAATATACACACTCAACGCATTACTTATCAACTACGGTCTGGTTATTGCTGAGCGGGACGCAAATCAGCCGATGGGATGTGCTGGGATCAATTCGCTATTCTGCTCCGTTTACCAACGCCGGAACAGTCGCAGCTTCTGCTTGCAGGCGATTAGCCTGCGCAGGCGCTTGGAGTTTTCGACTGCAATCTGTTGGATTACACGATCTCGTGACTCCAACTATCTTTCCTTGCGGAGTTTAATGGCTCGCTAATAGGGTGTTGAGTCCTACAGCTCCAGCTTGCGCAGGTTACTGATAGTAGCCCGGATGTTATCGCATTAGTGCCGCAGCTCTTGTGGCACGTTAAGACTTTTATTGTGCCGTTGCAGCCGTGTTTGTTCTGTTATAGGGTGACCTGATGACTCAGTTTCGCGTGTGCCTGGTGAAAGACTGCAGTTCTTTGGTTTGTAATAGCGCTGATACCTTCCCATGACTTCCTTTACTAGATTTTCGCTGCTCTTTGCCACCGAACGTCTGCTTAGTTACTGGAAAGCATTGTCTCTGGTACTGAATAGCTTAGACCGTTCGAGGGCGGGCAGACGAGATAGTTTCATTTACCCTCCGCTGAGGTTATTGTTTGTCAGTATCGTAAGGTCTTCCACAGAAGCTTCCTGCTTGAGATACCTGCTGCTACGATAGTTGTTGCTGCGTAATGATGTGTCAGGATGACTCTGCCGGATGGATAATAAGAGTGTCCGATTCAGTTTCAGCTCCATGTCTTTGCCAATTGGCTTCGGTTCTTCTCTTGCAGTCGAAGGAGATGTGGCGCTGGGAGTTTTCAGCTCTAACCTCGCCAGCATTAATAATCCTCTATTGCAATATCGTGATAGGACACAGGCTGAATTAAGGCTCAATAGGCTGCAGAGTTCTACCCATCTTCTAAAAATCATAGTCGGCGATAGAGAAATAGAATGAGTAAACATGACCAGGCTTCAAGGTTGTTAAGATTTCGCTTCAGGAGATCCAGGAAAAAAACAAATCGCCGCGAAATGGACATTTTCTTTCATAAATACAATAACAAACGAAGATGATGAACACAACAATTACTTGCACCCCAAATCAACGAGATGAGTGCTTTCGCCACAGTTACTGACAATGATGTTCTCCACCTCCTCATTAGGATATGAGAACGTGATTAGCCTCGCCAGTTGTGGATGATTGTAGATATTGCGGGAAAGAAGAGGAGACAACTCGACGTAACATCAAACAGTGTTCCATGTGGAAGTCCTCCCAATCAATGACGATCCCTGCCACGCCAAATATGCAATATCACGACCCAGGAAAGATCACGAACCAGATCAATCGATGACATCATCAATCTAAAATATCCACGCAAAAGTAAGTAACTTCGGCAAATGGAGTAGTAAGCAAGACTGAGCGTTGGTGAATGATCATTCGAGAGACCCATTATAATTGATGAAGTTCAAGCTGAGTCATTTTTCTAATTAATAAACTTGTCAAATGTGTCTGACCTTTTTTACCATCCTTCCAGAGGACTCGCAGAATTTGTATCGGTTTGTGATGGCCTTCAACCGGGTGGAGAAGAGCGTCAGAAAGACCTTGCCTTTTGAAGCATTTAAGGAGGATCCGAACATCCTTGCAGGAAGGGACGTCATCAGTGGCGGATCATGGCTTGGCATTAATGTCAAGGTTGGAGTGATCGTCATCCTCACCAACTACAACGAAGAAATCAGATGTCCAAGGCGCTCTCGTGGCAAGCTGGTCTATAGTTTCCTTAGTACTTCAAGTTACCCAAAAGGTATATCAATCGATGAGACAATTGAGAGGCATATGGCGGAAACTATTAAAATCCAGGGGGAATACTGTGGCTTCAACCTCACAGTGTACAGTATTCACAGCAATCGAACTTACTACATCAACAATAAGCAAGACATGAAGGTCCCGAGGATATTGGAGAAAGGCCATAATTATGCATTGGGCAACATCGATATCGATACCGTCCAGGAAAAGAGTCAGTATGGGCTTGGACTGTACAGCAAGGTCATAGAGGAACTCAACTTTCTGTCGTGCAAACAATTATCAATTGAGCTGGAAACCATTATGAACGACACAAAGTCGTTCTCGGAGAATCCCAACGATGAGGCTTCTATCTTCGTTCAGCCTTACTACTGTACGTTGGATAACGCCCAAAGGCGAACAAAGTCAACCACCTTCATCTTTGTCAAGCACGATTTAACTCTGGAAGTACGTGAAGTCACACATTCAGACGACAAGGTGTCAACAGTTAGCTACTCAGGCTCCTTTTGATAACACATATCTGAGAACCGTCATATTAGCCGAGGGTGAGTTGGTTATCAAACAGAACGCAGTCCATTGTAGATATCTTATATATAAGTCTTCGCCAAAACTTGCTAATATCCTTCCAGAATCATTTCCCCATGGCCTTGAGAAAGCTCGTGAGACTCCAGCGGACGGTTCGCTTGGTTTTTCAGGAGAACCTACCGCATCTTCCTTCATGAACTATCGGAGACCGGCATGAACCAGGGAATCCATACCTAAAGAGCTCCTTTTCCTTTCATGGGATTGACAGACTGCACCAAAAGCATGCTCCAGAACCCGTAAGTAGAAAGACGGTCGTTGTTGGCATTCCAACATGGTGACGTCAACATGTACAAGGACTGCCAAGTACACTAAGACCTTGAATGTTCTTATGCAACAATAGCGGCATCTGTAACAGAAAACTTGCTCCCCTTCACTTCGATAGTTGTGCTTCCCACCATGGATGGCATATCCATAAATGTCCTATAAAGAAATTTAGTGAAAATGTATCAGAGGCTATTCTCCGGAGACTCAAACTACTCATTCACGTAGTCGTCGATGGATTCGCTTGGGCTTTTTTATCTGAGAGGGGATTTCTCCTTCTTCCCGACAGTATCACTATTCGACTCTATTTCGTCCAAAAGATTGTCTTGGTGTCGCCATATCTTTGCCTATCGGACCTCTGTGGCAACCCTGCTTGTCGGTGCATCGCTATTCCTTTCCTGTCTTGTGTGGTGATGGGTATTCACGAGTTCAGTCAACATGAAGCCACTAGACTCGTTGATACTGTTATTGTTGCTGATAGCTGCAGTCCGCTGTTTCAGCTGCTTTCCCAATCTTTCAATCTCCTTTCGACTTTCAAGCACTTCATTCTCCCTCTGGTCCATGAGCTTGGATAGGTCACTAATACTATCGCAAATATTCTCCAAATCCTTCAGCTTTTTGTAGTACTGAGCCTTGAACGACTATTCGTGTTGGTCACGCCTCTTGGAGATGTTCTCCAGCGAAGCAAGCTTTGATTTGTACAAAAGGTTTAGGTGGATGCTGTTCCCCGTTTCTTGGTTGTGCTTTTCTATAACCTTGACGATTTTCACAAGGTCGCTGAGCTTTGCATCGAAGTCTGCAGGATCAGTAGCGTGTGCGTTCAGATTGGTATTTTCTATTTCGGTTAGTTTAGAAGCAAGCTGTTCCTTTTTCCTCAACTGGTTCATCAACTACATCTACAGCTCTCGGTGCTCCTTGCCTGACTGCTGGCGTGAGTATTCGTCAAGAATCGACTTCTATCTGATGATGTTCTTCCTCTTGAGTTCTTTAATGTCTAAGTCGGCTTGTCTTATTGCATTGCGTAGGGAATCCAATTGACCGTCGAGCCCTAGCCTCATCTCCGGTTCCTCGATCTCCTTTCGGCGGATTTCCAGCTTTCTCGCCTCGTATGTCAGTGCGTTAATTATCTTTTCGTTCTTGATGATGTCCTGCTCGAAGACGTTGATGTCCTTCATGGATACCCGGCTGCTAATGAAGATGCTAGCTGACTTTCTCGGGGCCTTGGCGATACGTGCCTGCAGCATTGCATTGATGTCGTTGTTGAGTTTTCGCAAACAGAACTTCAAGTACTCATGCTCTGAGGTGATTTGATGGTCGGTGAGTTTGTTATAGTCTCGCTGCCTCCCTATGTTGTTGAGAATCTCTTGCTTGCCGTCTCGAGATGGCTCATCCTGCGTCTGATTCAGAACTCCCACTGAGATATCGGTTTTGATGCGGTTGCGAAATGTTCCAGGTCTTCTTCTGCGTGCCAGCTGCTCTTTGAGACCTCTTTCTTCGTCCAGGTCACCTGACAGATATACCAAGCGGTTGTACCCGAAGGGAGAAGTCCCTGCCGACACTGGAGTACTTCATCATAATATTGCAACTAACAATAGGTACGACGATATGGCAAGTCCGTTCTGAAATGCCGCAACCGAGCACACAATCAACTATAATTATAATAGAATCCAGCCTCGCGGAAAGGACAAAGCAGGCGACGAGATTAAAATCGGGAAAACTTTTGCACATAAATTTGACGAACGTCGATCACTGGCTTGTGGTCAGGCTTGGACACAGCCTGCACTCTTCAGACTTGGCTGAGTATACCCGGCTTTGCAGATACAGCTTCCTGTACTTGAGAGCACTCGATTTGCTGTTGCGTCACAAGTTAGGCAGACCACGTGGCTTTGCAGTACAGCACAAGTAACGCAGAATAGCTTGGAGGGACAAAGCTGGCAGGTTCCGATGTCATAGTACCCTTGCATGCATGTGCACTTACCATTAGCTGTGAGTTCTCGATATTGGGAAGGATCGCAACTGGTGCAATTTGACTTCTTTAGACAAGTGGCACAGTTGCTCCCACAGGACGAGCAAGAATTAGTCACGTTGTTCCAATAGTATTTTTGAAGACAATTGGATATACATGCTCCAGATGTCAGGGTAAACCCTGCCTGGCACTGATGGCAGATATCCAGAGACGAACAATTGGAACATCCAACAGAGCATTTTTGGCAGCTTCCGTTAGTTTGACTTCGATAAAGGCCGACCACACATGAGCATTTATCAAAATAAGTCGGCAGATCGTCAAGACAGGACTGGCAAACTGAGCTGTTTGTGCATGTCTCGCAGTTACTAGGGCAGCTCAAGCATTCTCCCCACGGTGCTCGGTAGAAGGTAATTTCGCATGAACAATAGCCAAGGTAAGCTGGAAGGTCATCATGACATGTAAAACAATTGGTGGAGTCGTTGCAGGATGCGCAATCTAAGGGACAGTTTTAGCAAAGTCCAGTTTAACTACGGTAGGTCGAGATTTCACATTAACAGCTCCCAGAATTCGGTGGCAGCTAATCAACACAGCTGGTACAGTTGTCTTATGCTTCGCATGTAAAGCAGCTATCAGGGCACAACAGGCAAGCGAATGCATAGTCATCGTAAAATTAGTTGCTAAAGCATGGAAGAACGCAATTGTCGCGATGCAGTGTTAAGAAATCGACGCATTCAGTGCACACCATATAACTGGAACAAGCAATACATCCGAGGAGAGTGCAGGGCATACAGGTTGACTGTTCTAGGAAAAGCCCAATACTGCACTAGCATAACGGACCATTTGCAGAAACTACCCAGCCATTGGGATCGTCACAAACAGTACATGTGGTACTGTTTGTACAAGCCGAACAGCCAAGAAGTTAAGGCGCGCAACTTTTGCAGGTGCCATCAGTATCTGTGTAGTATCCAATGTCGCAGACACAAGAACTACCTTCTGGCACCAAATGCAGGGAAGAGTTACAACTGGTGCAATTTGTGATTGAAGAGCAGGTCTCACAATTCACGTCAAGTAAAGTGCACAGACTGCACACGCCAACATACTGAAAGTA
>ERZ724508.477-NODE-477-length-28633-cov-5.926622_pt1 | contig 28633 bp, 47 predicted proteins | sample MGYA00376041_ERZ724508 | MGnify/ENA primary metagenome ERZ724508 (study PRJEB28724, sample SAMN07190887) | wastewater metagenome | isolation source: effluent of sewage treatment plant in Hong Hong | place: USA: Christiansburg, Virginia | collected 2016-03-01 ...
TGGGGTTTCGTCGAAACTCGTGTCCTCCTGGAGCAATAAATAAGATGCTTTGTCTTTCAGATACTCACACAATTATTTTTATTATTAAACTGGGTACATGACCGAGTCGTCTTTCGCTTCAGAAAATTCTCGCAACTTTCCCTCCTCTCTGCCTATCCGTTCCCCTTCTCCCGACACCAAGGCGTCGAATAAGCTCAATCGAACCATCAGTCCAACAATTGAACTGCGTAACCAGCAGCAAACCTCTCCAAAGTCCATGTACAATTCTAGAAGGGCTGCCGAAGAATACGACAGCCTTCACTATGAGAATCAAGATCTCAGAGAACAGTTGGCAACGCTGCAGCTTGGAGGCGGTACATTCAGCAGCGAAGAGATCGCTCGACTAAGACAACGCATTAAAGAGCAAGACAGGTTGATCTATTCCTATAAGCGAGAAACAGAGAAGACCTCCGATATGGGAAATAGCTATCTTAGAGAGTCAAAGGGCGAGTCTTCCGAGGAACTTCGGCATCGACTCCACGACAAGGAGAGAATGATATCAGAATTGAAGAAGATCCTGACAACGATGTCTGATAGTTCGCCGACTGCCTACCACAGTTACGGCTCACCTATAGGTGAGGAGTACCGCGAACGGGTGAGAATGCTTGAAGTGGAAAACGAAAAGCTCAGCGATATGGTACGGAAACTAAATCGCCGAGATGCGAATGACAAGCTTCTGCAGGAGAATAAGATGCTGGGTGGAAGGGTATAAGAACTTTTAATTGAAAACAACGAACTCGAGCAGAAGATCGAGCGCTTTAAGAGAAACTAAACAGAATAAATGGTGGAGCTCACGAAGATAAACAATGCTCTTACCGGTCAGATCAAACACTTCACTGGGTTAGAAGAGAAAAATCGAAGTCTTGAACGAGAAAATGAACGTCTGATGCGCATGCTCAAGGAGTCGCAGAAAGGAGCAACCCGTGGCAATCTCGAAGAGGAATTGGCGAGATTACAGAATGAAAACCGGACGATAAAGGAGCGGGCATCAGTTGGTGGTCCTGAAAAGCTTAGTATTGCCAAGATCAAATAGCAGTACAACGAAAACATAAAAATCTTCAAACAGACTGTCTACGAGGAGGTCTACAGAGAATTTGAGAAGTTCGAGACCACCATTAAGCACCTTCACGGAAAACTCGATTTGCTCGAACAACGGACAAGCCGCATGGAGCATACCGAAAGGAATATGACTTCTCCTGATCGTGAATTATCCCCAATCGCTGGCAAGATGCACAAATCGATGGAACCAGCCGACTACGAAAGCCCACCCAACAGACAGACCAAAAAGAAACCTATTAACAATGCTGGTGAACGCTTCTTCGAGCAGACTCATCATGCCGAGGTCAAGTCATAGCCTGACGAAGATCCTGAAATGTTCCGGTTATAGGCTGAACTGCAGCTGCAAACCCGTCAAAAGAACGAGCTGTCAGAGAAATATAACCAGCTCACAGCCGATTATAACAGTCTCAATCAGGTTCATATGAACTCCCTGCAAGATATCCAACGTTACCTTCTGGAAATCAAGAGGTTGAAGGAGTCCTTCGAAGAGGTAAAGCATGAACTGCACCACCACCAGTCTCATGTGGAATAAGTGACACAGCATAAGATCAAAGTCGAGCAGCAACATCAAGATGAAGTGACTCGAGTTCGCCAGAACTCAGCCACATAAGCCGACCGGATCCGCCTGAATTATTAAGAAAAGTTGGAGCAACTGAGGACTATGACGGAGGATCAGATTAACCGACTCAACGATACGTACAATCAAGAAATCATCGTGCTTCGGCAAAATATTGAAGAGAAGACGAGGCAACTATCCTAACTTGAGAGGCTAGTTCGAGCCCGTGAGTTGAAACTACAGCAATAGCTCTCGGATAAGCAGCTTCACATTTCGAAGCTATAAAAGTAGCTGAGGTAGCATCAACATCGTCTGACACAGCAGGAATCGGTCAGTCGAGACTTCGAGGAGAAGGTATAAACACGTACTCGCAGCTATACAGTTCTGGAAAACAACTACCAGTCGCTGAAGGATGAGCACGAACGGGTTCTATCCGAGCTAAAGAATATGATTGACAAATGCGAGCTTCTTCGTCAAGAGAAGGATCTTCTTCAGGCTGAGCATCGGCAAGTTGCTGAAAACTTACGCGAAGCGAGTAATTTGGCACTGCAGCAGATGCAAACTGAGCACGAAAGGAATAAGGAGCTTGTTTCTGAAAATGGTCGACTTGAATAAAGAGCCCGAGAATTGGCGAATGCAAACTAGGAGCTTCAGGATAAGCTGGCAGCCGGAAGGTTGGAGGCTGAAGAGGGGAAGAACTCATGTAACAAGTTGCAGCATACCCGTCAGCTCAAAATTGATGAGCTTATCCGCCAGGCTGAGGAGATTAAAGCTGTGATGTCCAACCCAGAAGCCAACGCAGTGATCGATGGGCTACTCAGGATACTTGGCGAGTTCAGAGTACAAAGGGATAACCTCTCCTCAAAACTCACCAGTGTTGCACGAGAACTCGAGATAAGTGCGGTCAGACACCGAGCAGAGCTTTTATCAGTTTAGAAGTAAAATAAGCTTCTGCAACTTCGGCTCGAAACAGTACAGAAGTAACTGGAGATACGTTTGGCAGAATCAGAGGCTTTACGAGGTCTGCTAGACTAAAGAGTCAGGACTACCGAGGAGCATGCCTTGGAACTGCTGGGAAGTTACACTGCTACGGAGGTTGACACTACGGAACTGGAGACTATCCAAAATCATTACATCGAAGGTCTCCAGAAACTGCAACATCTCATCAAAGAACTCGAAGCTATCAGGTCATTCGAACTCACTCACTGATCGTACATACGCACTCATTCTATCATTTTTCGCGATATTTCTTTTTCTTGTCCGCGTTGTTCGTGGAGCTATTATTGGGAGGTGCAGTTTTACGTTCGTCTTACCATCTCTACACATATTTCTTCTACTGTCGCTCCGGCTGTGGTGGTCGTTATTATCTTGGTTCTCGGTTTCTCTCTTCAATAACTTTCGGGTTGTCGAAGTGGCGCTGTTCACCTCGCTTGCTGGGTTGCTGGTTTCGCCCTCCTCTCCCTCGATAGTTGGCTGACCGGCCTTGATTGTACTGTCCCTGCTGTGTTCCACCCTTTTCGTTGTCGTCTTTGCGATGGTTAGGGTTCGCTTGGATAAGTTAGGACCCGTCACTTTCGGTGTCGTCACTTTCGCTCTTATCGTTCATCCGACGGTTATACTCACCAACATCGTCATAATCGTCGTCGTACTACCGGGCAAGATTACGCTTCTTCTGCTGCTGCTGTTCACGACTTAGTGGTTTACCCTTCGGTTGCTTCGGTTTGTTTTAGGTTTGGTTAGTCGTTGTTGGAGTTATTGGATTTGTTGTTTGAGGTTTTTCTTATTGAACCTCCTCGATTGGAGCATCCTCATCCACTTCTTCGATGGGAGCTTCAACAGCTTGTTCTTTCTCCTCTTTTTGGTTGTTCCCTTCGTTGGCTCTCTTTTCCTTAATCTGCTTGATCCCGACAACTGCCTTGAGGAACTATTCGAGCACTGCAGGTTCAATGTCTTTACTTTCAAGTCCATCCTCTCCAAGCTCGACGATAAATGATTCTATATCCCACCTGTCTATTATCCTCTCGAGCAGCATTAGGTTTCTTTTTCTGTCTTTATTCTTCGAACCAAGACTGAGGACAGTTCCGAAACCAGCGACTACAGCTTTGAAGACTGCTGTGATATCTTTGAGTGGAACTTTGTTGACTTCGACATCCCCGGTGTTGAGTATGACCCATCGGAAGCGAATGAAGATCACCTCCCACAGCTCAATAGTGTCCTCGACTATGCTATCCATAATGGGCTGAAGCTGCACTGCGAAATCTCCCAACTTCCAGTTCTTATAGCCATTGTACATTTCATAGAAGATGTTCTCACATAGCTGCAGCAGCCGGAAGTCAGCGAGTATCAAGCTCGATACTTCTGCCGGGAAGTATTCGAAGGATTCCACTAAGGCACTGAGAACATCCTTGAGTGTCATGAGTACCTCCATCTTCTTACGCAGTTCCAGTTCGTTGGCACCCTCATCAAACTCCTCGCGGTCATTGATGAATTTCAACTTCTCAAAGGTCTTTTGGAGAATATGTTTGGACAGCTGCTCGACTACGTCCTTGAAGTCGAGCTTGTAGTCTGCATTGATCTCAAATACTTTGTTGACCATGACCTGCACAATTTATCGGTTATCCTTCCCATATATATCCATGAAATCGAACAGCTTGGGCATGTCGAATATCCACCGGTTATAGATCTACTCACCAAGCTTAAACTTCTTCCATAGCTCCAAGTTCTCCTGGTCGCTATAGAGAATCCGATAGTAGAGGGTCAGGACGGTTTTGAACAGGTGTTGCTGCAGTTCAGCAACTTCGTTATCTTTGACTTATTGGAATGGGAAGTCCTCGCGTAGGTACTGGTTGTACTTGCGCCGATTAAAGTAAGTCAAACAACTCTCCAGACACTTCCGCAACGATGGGTTGTACATCACTGTTGCCCAGAATTCCTGGAAATCTAGGTACAGCAGGTAATTCAGTTCGCCCAGCATCCTCCTAAGCACCAGCCTTAAGTCTTCGTTGAGCAGGTTCGACCGGTTGACGTAGTAAATGGCATCCTGCGGGAGGAAGCACAAAAACTCTGCTCTATACATTTGACTCTTGTCGATGAGGGATCCCTCTGTGTAGACCTCACCCTTCTGCTTCTCCTGCTCCTCTGTGGCGTTGCGGTTTTTCTTGTTCTTTTTCATTCAATAATCTTTGACAATTCAGACTATCAACACGAACTGTCATTAGCGTTGTCAGCGCCATTGCATTCCTCCATAAGCAGCATAAGGGTTTATATTGTTTGGTTGGCCAAACTGCGGCTGTCTCACGGCTGGAGAAAATCCAGGTTGTACACTACTCTGCCTATAGGGATTCATCATGGGGCTCACCTGGCTCAAGAACATACCCTGCCGTGCCATCTGCTGGTAGTTGGCTGGACTTGAGTATTGGTTGTAAAGGTTTGGCTGAGGATACTGCTGGTAAGGGTTGTAGGGTGGGTATTGTGGATATTGAGAAGCCTGTGGAAATTGATAATTTTGTTTCGAAGTTTGGGGTGCTGACATACTGATTGTTTGCTGGTTGCTATATGGACTCACCGGTTCCAATTTTTCGTAGTTTGTTCCTGGCCTAGGTGCTTTTTGCGGGGTTGAAGGTCCATTTACGTCAGCTACTGGCAACTCGGTCAACTTTGGTTCAGAAGCCATTCCAGGAAACAGTTTCTGCTCGAACTGCTTTAGCTGTATTACAAATGAATCGTTTGGCTTTGCTCGAGGCCTCCTCGCTTTGACATAAGCGAGAGCTTGTTCAAACGTCCAGTTGTTTTTGCGCATAAGGTAGGCCGTAACGATAGTCGCTGATCGCGACCTGCCAGCATGACAATGGACTAATGTGTTACGCTTATTGCTGAGGCACTTTTCGATAAACTAGTAGGTTTCATCGAAGTGCTGACTCATGTCGTACTCGTATCGATCCAGCGCCGGAATGACCTTGATATCCTCTACGGCTGTGCTTCCAGGAGCGAGTGGTCCCTCGTCTAATCTCATACAATAGGTACTGCTCTAGTCACCGCAGGAGAGGATAGCTCTGATGTTGTTTTGGATTAGTACTTCAGGCTTGCGAGCACTTACCAAATCGCCAAGAAATAGTGCACCGCGTTCGCTTGACGATTCCAGCACACAATCCATGTAGTTTAGGGGTACTGATGACATGAAAGTTGGAATGTTCGGGTTCGGCAGGTACAATGGTCCCATCGTCGGCGAGTAGGCGTTGAATCCGTACATGTTCACTGATAATTCGCTCAAATAATATAGTGTCAAGAAGACTACAAACTTAATACTCTTGGGGTCTGTTGATCAGTTCGTTTCAAGACGAGCTACCGAGCAAACCAAACCTGCTGTAGGGCCTGTTTATCAAAGTCTAAGGAGATAAAGTTTCGCGCTTTTTAGTCAACGTAGATGCATGCATGTCAGTTTGTGGCTTCGAGACGTAACTTCGAAACAGATTGGAATCTCTCGCTTCCGTACTTCTTCTTGATTGCCTTCAAGCTGTACTTATTCTGGCTACTCAGCACATGGAACAGCTCTTTGAAGCAGCCCAGCAGCTCTTCAGTTGTCACCTTAAACAATTCTCGGAACCGTTCGAAGTCTGGGTGTTCGGTTTTGAGTACTGAGTTGGCAAGGTTAATGGCAGCAAATACCAGCACACTTGGTCGATAGCGATGGACAGTGCCTTCGGTATATGCCATTTACAACAGATACCGGCACAGTAGTCCAAACTTTTCAACCACCTCTCGCTTTAGGCATAGCTGCAGTATCTGAAACGGGGTGGTCTTGATGAGCTGGAAATGCAGAACCCCCATGACCCTGAATTCCATATCCTTTATCTGTTGGGAGGTGTAGGCATTGGCAGTGATATCTGCGAAGCTGACGACCCTAGGAGGGTAGATTTCTTCGAACTTGCTGGCTATCATTAAGCAGGTGATGCCAACCAGCTGGAGCTCTTGGCGACTGACCCGCTCCTTGGAGAGGAACTCATCCAAATAGCGCAGTGAAAGGTGCAGTGTTTGGTCGAGCATTTTGAAGTTATCATGAACGTCGACCAACCAATCGATGAGGATGCCTCGCATGCGTTCAGTAACTTCCACTTGAACTGCTATCAGGTAGCTGCACTAAGTTTAGCAAAGGGCTGTACGTCTAGTTCCATGAGACTCTTCCCAAAGTCCATTTCATATTATTTCAGTATGTCGCGAGACTGGACTATCGGTGACAACACTACTTCTTCGCTTTTGACTGTCAGGGAAGGCCGTTAACAGTGCCTCATCGAATTCGAACGGATACGAATGACTTCGTGTCGCTTGACTGGCTTCTCCACGAATGAAATGTTGCTGGTGCGCTTCTCTATGTTTGTTATGTCGCGTCCGAAGGTCCTACCAGTACGATCCTCACGTGGCCGGCCATCTGGCACCCGAAAAGTGGTCTTGGAGGTTATGAAGTTTTCCAACGTATTCATCCTAACTAATTATTAAACTTATAAGGTGGGGCAGGCATGTCAGTGTGCCCAAAGCACTTCGGGAACACTCGAAACATAGGAAACAGTTATCAAGGCCGGAAATCCATTGAAGGCATGAACATGCTTGAAACCTCGTTGAAGCCAATAGATCTTTAATCTATTTCGCGCCGGTCCTCGTGACTGTGCGTTACCGATTCATCATCCCGTTCGTCTTTGAGTTCCATCAGCTTCTTCACTTTTTCGCGGTAGAGACCTGAAAGTTTGGAAAGGAGTCCCACTCGTTTTTCTTCCAAACCAAGTTGAGTCTTTTCAAGCTATTGAATCCGCTTGTTGTAGACGTGTTGCTGTGCTTCGACTTGTAGTTGGAGGGTTTTCTTTCTCAAACGTTCCTGTTCGTTGTACTTCTGCAGGAATTCGTATAAGAAATGGCTTCGGTCTTTCCCAAGAACTTTCTTGACCTTACAGCGCAACATACTCTCGTGTGTCCGGCAACTAACTATTTCGAAGAAAACCTCATCAGTTTCTCTTTCGTGTTCCAGAGTTGCCAGCCGAAAGCTCTCTTTGAGTTCGCTGAAGAACTTGCGGTCCCACTCCAATCTCTGATTCAAGCAGAGTTGGCTAAAGAGTTCTGCACCGTAAATGTCTGTCTCGTCAAATATCTTGGCCTCGCCAATGAGGAAGTTGACCTTGACATCCACCGGATGATCACAGTTCTCAACAAACACCAACGTAAGCGTAGTTCCCCGGTGGAACGACAGTTCAGTTCGTTGCATATACCGTTCGTTAAGCTCTTCAAAAAGGTTATAATTTGCTGATGAACAGTAATGGCGCAAAACACAAATTAGATGTGGCTCTTAGGCCAAAGAGTCGTGATAATCGCAGCCGCAAGGCCACTTCTAAATCGCTGAAGAAGTCTGAAGCTGATATCAAAGTTCGGAAGCTCAGCACAAAACCATAATCTAAAAGGAGAGCTCTCGGTTACTGGTACCTGATGGACCCATGCCACCACATCAAGCCACGTCCGATACGAGCAGCGAAAAAGAGTCCAGGCAAGTGATGAGGTAGCACAATATACATATCAGAAGGCCTCCTTCGAGAAGGCTCGAATTCGTGTCACAGTGTTCTTTAGGCTCTCGTTCTCGTCTTCAATCTTGATTATGCGATCTTCGTAGCCGTACTTGGTGCTGCGGAGTTCCGAATCCAACCGGTTAATCTATCGCTCCATACGTTTGCATTACTCGCATTCCCGTGGCTACAAGTGGCTGAGCTCTTAGTTATGCTCCTGCGAGCGCTTTAGCTAGTGTGCTAGCTATTCAATCTGTTGTTCCTTCTCAGCTGACTCTGCCTATAACCTTTCAAACTTTGATTCCAGGTCTTCGTGTGCCTCAGTAAGAGAGTCGTACTAGCTGCGGAATCTTTCGAACTCTTCTGCGATGAGATCATACTTCTTCTCGGTGGATTCTTTGCTATACCCACACTTCTCCAACTCCTCTTCAAGCGCCTCAATTTTCTGGAGCATAGCAGTCACCTGCTTGCTGGTATGTTCCTCTGATTCGTCTTTCGTAGATGCACACACTTCTAACTGTTTGACGATCTCCTTCTACCTCACTGACAACGCCTCAATATGCTAACGCGTTTTGGTGAGTTGCTCCATAGTTAAACTCAGTTCATGTTGCAGTTCCTGGTTGTTCCTGCGTAGCTCTATCAGTTCCGATTGATCGGGTTATTAATTCTTTGATGGTTCCGTAGTGATAACATCTTCGGTGAAAGTCTCCACAGAAACAAGCTTTGTACTGGTCGCAACTGGCTGGCATGTTTCGTTGAGAGTTACACAGGTGGACAAGATTGTGTTGACTGTCTGGGTATCGCATTCAATAACAACCCTTTGGACCTGAGCGATATGTTGGCGAGCTAGTGTTGCTTCAGTCACCTCCTTCAGCCGTTGTTTGAGACTCTCCTGCTCTGCGACCAATTGTTAGTACTGTTTATTAATCTTGGCGTGCTCCTCTTTCAGCGCGGTCGTGTGAGACTCTGCTTTTTGTCTTTACTGCTGGTGCTGCTCCTTCAACGTATTGATATGCTGGTCCGAGCTCGCCATTTTTGCTTAAATTTCATTCGACAGTTTTTCTAATTCATGCTCCAACCTTTGGATAGTTTGGTGCTTGGTGGAAGCATCGGTCGCCAATCGGTTATTCTCGGCGATGATGTCTGTCTTTTGTTGCTCAAGCCCTGCAATCAATCCAACTTGCAATGCTAGTTCCTCCGATAATTACTTCATCGACTCTTGCAGTGTACCGATCTCGGTGCTACGATCCTTCAGGAGTTCATTCGCTTCGGTTAGTCTTGCTGTTTGTTGTTAAAGTTCTATGCGAACACATTACGATTTATCGGCTTCATCCTTCTTGCGAATCTCCAACACTTGCTCGAGCTACGACAGCTCTCTTTGGGTACCCTCCAACTTTAAGCTTATAGCAGTCTTCGAAGCAGTGAGATCTTCAATCTGCAGCTCGTACTGCCTTGCTTTATACAGCCGCTCTGAATACTACTTTATGGTTTGGTCCAGGTGTTGCAGCTTCTCAACAATCTGCTCTTCCTCCTCGGTGTGTTCATCCTCAGAAATTTCCTACATTTGGTCAGCTGCACTTCGTAACCCCGCCATCTTATTCAACCTCTCGCGGAGCTGTGCTGTCTCTCTTTGGGAGATACGTAGTTAGCATTTGTAGTATTGATTCTCCTTGATTAGAACCTATTTTAAGAGGCTATACTCCTCTCTATCCTTGCGCATCTCCCTATCCAAGGCTTCCTTTTCCAGTCTGGTTTGATGTAGCATCTCTCTGGAGCGTCCCCATGCTTCGTTAAGCTCAGCGGATTCTCGAAGGAGCTCCTTAATATAGACTTCGTGGTCATATAGTTTGCGCTTATACTGCTGGTGAATATTGCTACGGAGCTCTGCGAGTTCCTGATCGGGTTCGGTCATTTGCATCCCAGCAGTATCAAGCACTACAGTCCGATTGAGTTGGGTTGTCGGCTTTCTGGAGGATACCTTGCTAGTGTTTCCAAAGGCCAGTTCTGATACAATCTTCTGTCTAGCGGGCCTGGCACCACGCCAACCCTTTTCGTCGTTATTCGATGCCGACGTAGCTGCAACAAGCTAATGAGTCTGCGATGTTGGGCTCGAGTAGAGCTCGATGACGCTTTGCTGGTCGAAGCTTTATTAGGTCAGCACACGCTCTGTTTTGATATTCTTCTCGAGACTGGCAGCATTGATTCGTTCGAGGGACTACATCACCTTATCGTTGTTCGTACGGTTCTTGCTGAACTGTTGCTGGATCTGACGGAAGGCAGTTTGGCTGAGGTGAGCAGCATTTGGCTGGACTGTCTTGCGATCGGCCTGATTTTGCCTTGGGGTGATCTTCTTCTTGAAGCTATCCATTGTATAGCACAGATAATCAGTCGTAGTGGACGTACCAAGGTGACACCATCACCTGCTCGATAGTTGGGCGCTTTTTCCAATCCTTCTCGGTCATTTGTTCAATGAGCAGGCGGAGCAGTGGGTGAGTATCCTCTGGAAACGGGATCGGATCGTTTTTGCATTTAATGTCGAGCTCGAGTTCAGACTCGGCCATGAAGGGTAGCTTGCCAAAGCAGAACAGGTAGAGACAGATACCTAGTGACCAAATATCGCAGGCCTTTGGTGAGTACCCCGCTTCTGAAGCAAACTGATGCTCTGGTGCTCGGAAGCCTGGCGTCCCAGCTGGCTGATGCGACAAATCTTTGGGTGAGTATCTTGCCGTCGTAAAATCTATCATCTTGATTTCCGATCCCTTCTCTCCGGATTTGCCTAGAACATTATCGACTTTGATGTCTCTATTGCTGATATCTCGCTCATGCAGATATCGAGTCGCTTCAAACAGCTGTCTGAAGATGATCTTTGCCAGTTTAAACTTGTTATCAGTGCCGTACTGCTTGTAGAGGTATTCAATGAGCTGATCGTTGTAGGCGTAGCCATCCTTGAACTCCGACCAAGTCATCAACTGGCCGAGATCGCATAACTCCATGACCACGTAGAGCTTGTCGTGATCCAAGCAATCGATGATTTGGAAGCACCTTGCGATATTCTTGTGATCGAGGATCCGGATAATATTCAGTTCGTTCTAGATTAAAGCTGTTCCGCTGATGATATTGCCATCTGGACCGAAGAATCTTGCGTTCTACAGAGAGACTCTGTGGTATATCTGAATCATTGCAAAGCTACCTTCATTGCATATAAAGAGGTGACCTCCATACCGTTGTTATCCTGATAATGACGCTTGACTTTGCGCACCTTCCCGTATGAACCTTCCCCCAAGGTCTCTAAGAGCTCGTATTCGTTGAGATACTTCTTCCCGTCCTTGCTGATGGTTTCGGCAGTGTACACCTCTTCCGTGACAACTGGGTAGTGTGGAACCTCAGGGTGGGCAATCGATGACATCCGATTAAAGCCGAGTTCCGGATAGTCGTCCTCCAGCGGTGTTTATGATTGCAGGTTCAGTTGCTGTTACTCTTTCTTCTCGGCCTGTGGCTTTGTGGGGTGCTCTTCTTACATTCAAATTCGATAGCAATATAATGTAGTATCACGACACCCCAACACACCGCTGAAACTCTTGCTTGCTGAGGACTGCAGAGCTGTTTCCATTGAACTCTTTGAGGATGCGTTCATAAGTCGTGACGGTTCCACCGAGGCACTGTTGCATTTACATCCCACCCACCTTCCCTACTCCTTTTCTGTCGATTATACAAAAGAGCTTTTCAATGTTCGAGGAGGTTATGATCGCCTATTTTCGAACACAGCACTGTGTGAATTCTAAATAGACTGTTGCATTACCCAGAAACGTGATAGTCAAGTCCTTCTTGCCTAGCCTATCCATCATATCCTCAATATCGTCAGCATTCAGTCTGCTCGAAGCGTTCTTGGCGAGGTAGTCCAAAAGTTACTTCTTGCTCAATACTCCCTTTTGTCCGGAGTCAAGGAACTTATAAATTGGAGCGAGTCGTCTGACTTCCTTGCCTTCCATCATAAAGCGGCAGATGTAGTGGATACACAGCAGTTAGATATCTCGATACAGGCAGTACTCCCTGATATTAAGCAGGCAGTTCATAATCTACTTGTCTGATACCTTGACTGGTTGGACATTGGTCGCAAACCATTTGTGATGAAGAGCATCGGCCGCTGATATCCTTCGGTCGGGGTCTATTTCGATAAGCTGCCTCAGTAGATCCTTGAAAGCTGGTGAAGCATGTTCATAATTGGGATTCTTGGTATCGATACGACCAAGCAATATCTGTTGCTTAATTTCATCTTGGTCCTCGGCCTCATTCTCGAACTTGAATGGTAAGGATCCCACGATGAGATTGTACAGCATTATTCCACAGGACCAGATGTCGCATTTTTCATTTGCCTTGTTCTTAAACACTTCGGGTGCTCGGTACAGGCACTACATAGTCAACAGCAGATACTGTTCCGAAAATGAGCTTGCGCTTCTCCGATTTGAATCGGCTTGCGCCGAAATCGGCAAGCTTGACCTGCTGGCTCGGGTCTGCTGCGTTGTCCAACATAATGTTCTCTGGCTTGAGGTCACCGTGAATGATGCCTTTCATATGGCAGTATGCAACACCATAGAATATTTGGTGCATAAGGCCAGCTGCAGTCGCCTCACCGAACCTCTTCTCCTTGGCCAGCCTGTTGAAGAGTTCGCCACCATCACAATACTCAGTGACGATGTAGTTGTACTTGTCCTCACGATAGATCTCGTACATTTTGATGATGTTAGGGTGTTGCTGCATTACCCGCATCTTATACCAACGTCTTCAGTACTGAGTACTCCTTCATGAGATCTGCCTCGTCAGTCATCATCATGCGCTCTATTTTCTTAGCTGCTCTCACGATCCCAGTTATCTTATGGGTCACTTTGAAGACCTCACCATATGAACCCCTTCCTATCGAAGGGTATTGTATGTAGTAATCGTTTGAGATGTAGTCGTGCTTTATCTTGATGACAGTCTTCATCTCCTGACGATCCAGTCCGGGAGTGGAGCTGCGCCGCCGAATCGGGGAACTTAGAGGTGCCATGACCTCGCTGGGATCGGAAAGGGTTGACTTTGCTGACTGATAACTACCCATACGCGCTTATTATTATCCTTCATAGTTGGCCGACAGTAAGCACTAGAATCAATCTATCGCTCCCACTACCCCTTATAATGAGATGCAATTAGTTAGTGTATCGCTCCTATTCGAGCTATACCTTGATAATTAGTATTAGTGCTGAGATTGCTCACAGTATCGTATGATCAGCCAAGGAGAACTGTAAGAAGAGGACTTCATCGGGAAGCGTGTAGGGCCTTATACATGTGTGGAGCTCATCGGCAAAGGAGGTTTCGCGACAATTTATAAGGCGATTTCTGAATCTGACAGACTGATAGTCGCGCTGAAGGTGATCAACAAGAGAAAGATTCTGGCTGAACACAACATGGCTGTCCGACGCATTAAGCAGAAGCTGATTCGTTCGGAGGCAGAAATAATGTCGAAGTGTGAGAGTAAGCATGTGGTGAGGCTGTACGGACGTTACGAGACCGATGACTACATTATGTTGGCCCTCGAATACTGCAACGGTGGGGACTTAGCAATGCAAATCGACAATCGTGGGAAAATTCCTGAGAATGAGGCTGTGCTTATCATCAAGCAAATAGTGTTGGGTTTTGCAGTAAAAAATTCAATTGATACAGGATCTGCATCGGCTCAATGTTGTTCATCGCGACCTGAAGTCAACAAATATCTTCCGTCACAACGAGAACTACAAGATAGGCGACTTGGGTTTCGCAGTCATCATTGAAAGCATGCAGGAAAACACCCTGAGCACCGTGATAGGCAGTTACAGCACGATGGCACCCGAAGTACTCAACGAACTGCCATACGGGACCAAGGTAAGCAGTCTTTCTAGCTCAGGCAGATATTTGGTCGTTGGGTGTAGTCTACTACTAAATGCTATTTGGAAAGGTACCACAGTTGGGAGCTCTCCTCGGAAAGCTTGGCGATCGTGTTGAACTTGACCTCAGTTCACTTTCACCCGCATCCAAAGAATTTTTAGAGAGAACTTTAGTCCCGAACCCTGAACTACGAATTTCATGGAGCCAGCTGTACAACCTCCCACTATTCCGTTCTCGCAGTAATGTGTCCCCGAACATGGGCTACCAGGTAAAGTAACGTCACGAAGAGAATGTTGACTTGAAGGGGAGCTTTATCATTCACCAATAGATCGAAGAAAATGAAAGGCAACGGAAGTTGCTACCTCGAAATATTGCTCGGGAGGTAGACGAAATGGAAGGCAAAGCCTAAGTGCCATTCTCTGAAGTACAAGTGGAAAACCGCCATAGTTCTGTGGAAAATCTTAGGGTTGTGACTAGTCACCGAGAAAATGTGGATCGTGAGATCTACCACTACATTGATCTCCTGAATTTCCAGATGCAGAAAGTGTTGCTGCTGCTCAGCGAGCTTGTGGAGCCACTGACCCGCAAAGCCACAGGTTTACCCAAGTAGCGTGAGGCTGTCGAACTGGCCTACCTAATCTGCAAGAAGTGCATGACAATAATGAGTCCGATAACGGACGCCCTAAACCACAAAGTCAATAAATACGAGTGGATATACTACAAGGAATTCCTTGAGAGTACCCTCTCTAAAAGCTTTTTGAACGAGTTCAGAAACGCCTACAACTTCACAGTCGCAAAGCTCGAAGTGCTAAACAAATAGCTCTATGAACTGGAGGAAAAGAACATTGAGAAGATGTTTGACTTCTTCAAGAAAAGACTTCAGCAGGAGGAGTACAAGTTGAAGGATGGGATTATCAATGGCATTGAGGGTCATGATTACACCCAACAGTAGTACCTGAAATTCGTTGAGGAGAAGTATATAGGCCCATTGCGAAAGGAAATGGAGGATATCCTCGATCAAATGCACCACAACATCCCGAGAAGGGACACTATCAATCGACTTCGGTGCTACCTACTGTGCTACCGAAAGTTTGTGGAGGCTGAATACGACCCAAAGGAAAACGTATTAATGAAGATATTCGACGCTACACGGAAATATCTGGGAGTTCGACTTTGATAATGCCTCACAACCATCACTATAGTATATATGGGAATTGTCGATCTGCTCCGGTCAAGCTATCAGGATCTGCTGGATTTCCTCGGCATGTCCAATGTGCTGTTCACTGTGCTGCTTCTCGCAACGATTTCTTTGATGGCGTTTCTACTCATGCTCAAGCGTATGGGGATCATACTCACACCCCTCAATGTCAGGAGAATCAACTGGCCGAAGTCAGTGCTACTTTATCGGCAGTACCAAGGGGAGTATCATCAAGTGGGTCCTCAGTTTGACCTGGTTCGCAGAGATACTGCAGCAACCTTCATTGGTGCCCAGATGTTTGGGTACTACTATGATGAGCCCACCAAGGTGAGCGACCCGACTAATTGCCGAGCAATCATTGGGTTGGTGTTACTTACTCAATAGCACCAGGACAGAGCTGCCGACTACGTTGCTAAGCACGTCGACTACGAACTGAAAGAGATCAAGTAGTGCGATATATACGGAGCCCCGTTCCCGTTTTACAACGAGATCTCATTTATCCTTCTGCCTATTCTGGCCTACCCAAGGCTAATTCGGTTCCTTGAACGAAACAATGAGAGGTAGCTGATGCAGCACGGCGTTATGGAGTACTACGATTTGGCCAACTCCAAAATCCAGTTGGTGGTGCCACTGACCCACACCGAACAGTTCCAGCTGACCAAGTATGAGGCATCGGCCAAGAAGGAACAATGAACTCTTGTATAAATGTCAACAATTAGAATTCATAAGATTGTATGGAGCCTTAGGAGAAGCTGAAACACAAGCAGTCCTCGAAAGAAGCCTTTTCGCTGACGATGGTTGACCTGCAGAACCTCGGTAGATGATGATTTACCCAGTTCAAAGCAACTTTCCAGCGGAGGACAAGAAAGCAATAATCAAGCAGCTCAGCAACCTACGTCCGAAGCAGCATCCACAGTTACTTACACTCCTCGAAGAGGCCTTATCGAACCGCAAACTGACTCTGAGCTAGCTCTATGAATAGTTTGTGTCCATCAACCAACTCTTCCGGGAGCAGCAACTATCATCACTTGTGGTTGGATTCTTCTACAACCACTACAAACGGATCGTGCATGTACAGTCGTGGTAACGCAGCAACGAGACCCAACAGGCACCCTCTACCGGCAGGCCTACCTGAACATCTGGAAAAGTATCCCAACAAGCTGCCTCACTGACTACTTCGAATCATTTCGGTTATAATAGTTGGATGAGGATTGGCCCAGGTAAGCTATTAGCCTACATGTTTAGTTTACAGCGAATGCTCCGTGACCAACTGCTCAACGGGAAGTTCAAAGACGCAGCTTTCTACTACACGTTGTTCAACCGTAGGGATTTAGAGTTTGAGAAGGAGTACCTGCTGCCGAAGCTGCTGAAGGGAGAGGATGTGTATACCACCAACGTGCTCAAACTGCTCCAGAAGTGTCCGGAGTTGGCAATACAGTATGCTGATGCAGCCGATCCTTCTGTTGCAGTCAAAGTGCTCGAACTTGCGGGTATTGAAGTACGTAAGTTCCCTCACCTGATAGAACATATCCAGCGGCTGAACTACAAACATCACGTCAAGGAATTCAAGGACTGGTGGAAGATGGAAGAGAGATTTGCCTTCAGTTCCAAGTTTATGCAGTGGTACGCTGAGGAAGTTCTGGAAGGGGATGTCCGTCAATCAGTGATGGTTCGGGCTGGGCTGATATAAGGACCTGACACTGTTCCCAACCCACTGTTTGAGAAAGACGCGTTTACCTATACCGAAGACATCCTTCATAAAGATCCCAGTCGGCAGAATTGGAGACTTCAGGATCTTGGCTTGCAGGAATGCGATGTCGAGTTTATCGATTCAGACAGCACTTAAAAATTTGAAATGGCCCGTGAGCATCTACTGGGGGCGAGACTGGTCGGTTTCGATTCAGAGTTTAGGGCAACAACTCACAAATACGAAGATGAAGGAGTTTCACTGATACAGCTGAGTGCCAATAGGAAGGCTTTTGTATTTGACGCGATTGCCTTGGCTTCGAGCAAGTAGTTCCACTCTCTGCTCGAAAAGCTGTTTTAGAGCAACCACATTACCAAGGTGGGGCATACAATCAAAAGCGACTATCTCGAAATGTCCAAGACTTTTCAGTTGGATTCTGAAAAATTCTTGTCATTCGTGGATCTTGCTGAGCTGTTCAAAGAAAGGTATCCTGAGGAGCAGCAGAGCAGTCTCAGCTTCATCGCCTTCAGCCTCACAGGCAAGTACCTAAGCAAGTACGAACAGCGCTCAAACTGGAATCGCCGCCCTTTGAGAAAGTGCCAGTTGCACTATGCTGCCATGGACGCCTACATTTGCGAGCTGCTCTTCCTAAAACTGACTGACTCCGAGACATTCACTATCAACAAAGACGGAGTGCTCCAGCAGGAAAAATAGCCAAAGTACAAAGAGATGGTCCGCACTGAAAACTTCAGTTATGGCGAGGAGTACGAACACTTGCTCAGGAAACCAAAATTTCTGGTAGACAACATGCTCAAACGAGTGGCAACCTTCCTACGCAACCTCGGGCTTGATGCAGAGTACTTGTCAGTCAAGGACCACACACTAGTTGTTTCTATGGCTGCCAAGGAGGGCCGAATTATTCTCACGAAGGACAAGAATCTACAAGCGAAGCGGAATACCCGTGTGCCAATTTACTTTATTAGTGCCCCCGAGTCGGAATAGATGACTCGCGAAGTAGTGTCCTTCTTCAAGATTGACATGAATAAGCTGTCGCTGCTGTCGCGATGCGTAAAGTGCAACAGCGAGGAACTAATTCTCATGGACCGCGAAGAAGCCATGAAAGAGTTAGAATTTCGGCATGAGGATACCACGATTCAGGAATTCTGGAAATGTGGAAAGTGTAGGCAGATTTATTGGGAGGGGCATTCGTACAAGAACGCCAAGAGCCGGTTCTCTGACTTCAAAAAGAACAAGAAGTGATGTTCATGCTTTTCGCATTCTTCTTATTTATCATGGAAGAACACTGCTCATATCAGAAGTGGATTACCAAGGACAAGCCTGACTTCTACATCCGCGAATCAGAAGGCTAGAAACCTACGAGGGTCATCAGAAGACGACATAAACCCTTGGGACGACTTCGGAGGGTATTCAATGAGCCTTGCGAGGACGCATAGAACTAACAGTTTCTGAACCAGACTCTGAATGAATTGAAGAGCCAGGTGTTTAAGAAGAGACAACTACCATCGCTGCACGACTCGTCTACCAGAAGCAAAGCGAATGCGTCGACCACAACGAAACAGTCAAAAAGCATACACCAAGTCAATGAAACTTCAGAAACGGCAATGCTGACTCTGTACCTAAACAAGCTACACAAGCAAAGTCACCACAAACCACAACAGCAGCAGATAAAAAGCACATCCCATCAATTCTCTCTGTACCAATCTACCAACCAAAGTGCCGCGTCTCACCAACACCGCCAATCGTTATACCATCGAAACGCAACTGACAGCTCCTCAGCCACGTTCGAATGCACCATGTAGAAGGAGGATACTCGAAGGATGCTCAGGGAAGTACTGGAGTGCTACCAGCTTATGGCAAGCTTTGAGTTTTCAAATGACGAGACCATAAAGATAATAAAGGATTCCTTGGAAGGGAAGAACAGCATCTATAGCCTATTCCTGAAAAGATATAAGGTTGTCAATCAGGAAGGCTTGGGCGTCTGCGAAGATCGAATTCACTTCGTTGGTGACTTGAATCAACTGCTTGAAGCGATCAAAAACTCATATTTCTCGCAGCAACGATCACAACATATCAGCATGCTGTTCAAGGAAATCCGTGAGTACAAGCTCACTCTTGAGGAGAAAGTCATTAGAAGGATCAACCAGCGCATAACGGAGTTGGAAAGGTCCATTGACAGCAAGGGACTCACCCTTCTGCAGGCCACGGGGTCTGTTGAAACTTGCTTCGTTCCGGCTAATACAAACCATATTAACCTACAGATTATCGAGGCACGCTATGGCGAGTTCAAGCTTTCACGTGCTCAGAGGGAAGTGTTTATGCGCCTTTCGGAGTATTTCGAAAGGGAAAGCCATTTATGAATATTCCATTTCCAATTATGCAGAGAAAATGTGACAGGAGGAGACCTCCCTGTCCAGTCGACTACCGTGAAAACTTATTGCGCACGGAAGAATCGCTGATGATGAGCGCCACGGCGATCGACTCCAGCCGAAATCGACTGATGGAGCTGCATAGAAACTATACCAGCAATGCATTCAAACCTGTGATAACTGAGCAGAAGTAGAACATATAACGGAAGTTTCAAAGGCTCCCAGTGAGGCGTAGTGAGCCGAGTGTTACGATCAGTTAGTACTTATCGCTGGTGCATGAGAACAAAGGCAACAATGTAGAGCATCCCCCCGCATCTAACCTGAAGCAACAGTTCAAGAGTAAGTTCAAGCTGCCCAAACGGACTCCTTTGGGAATATTCACCCACTAGACTGGAAGACCTAGTTAAAAGCGAGTTGGCGTGAACCGCTACCTACCCAAATAGTACGTAACACTAGCAGTGAGCCGTATTCCAGAATCCGTGAACATTGTCATAAACCTGTATCAGCTGTTCAAGCAGCTGGGATATTCTGACAGCAAGATCCACACTCTCGTGAAGAACAGTTGCCGGGGCAAGAAGGATGTCGAAGGCATATTCCTCAGTCCCGACAAACACACCTATTCACGATCAAGCGAGTAAATCTACACGCGTATCAAGAAGATGGTCTTGATGTCACAAGAACGCCACGTCGACCAACTAGTCAGCGAAATTAACGATTTCCGTCGGATTCTATAGGAGGAGTTTATGAACAAAGGCGACCACAAGATAGCCGAACTGTAAAGCTCTATAAAGAACAAGATAGAGAAGTTCCAATAGTTCGCAGCCATGGACGAAACTGACCGTAACCGACTGCTTGCGCGCACTCAACACAAGAACATCGATAGGGTAATGTCATCAGTGTACAAGGCATAGCTCAAACTGGGCAGCTATGACACCATTAGCAAAGTCAGTCGGTGGTTCTACCAAAGTTTGGGACGAGCATAAGATCGTATTAACTATAACCTCACAAAGGATCGTGAGTCCTGATGGAGCTCATATTATTTGGTTATCATTTAAAGGTGCGAATATTGAGGCAATTACTGCGGTCTCGTGGTGAGAGAGAAGCCTGCCTATGGCTAATCCGGCGCTTCGACTGCATATGCTGTTTGATCCGATAGAACGATACTGGCATGTGACGACGCGACTCCGAGTGCTAGAACTATAGTTGTGAGGCTCGCGGGTTGGGTTCTTTGTTGGGCACCATCAGTCGGTTGTAGTGCAACTGAACTGTCTTATGCAGTTCTCTTGAACGTGGGGATAATGGCGGCACTTCATCTTTGCTTTAGGGCAATTCATTAATGGTGAGGGAATGATGTCCAGGAGGAGGCGATTAGGCATGATCCACAGATCGCATTCGCGATTTGTGGGAATAGTCTGACTTGTTGAACTTCTTTCGGAAGGAGAAGTGTACTGGCTCCCTTACGTCCTCACTCAATGGCAGAATATAAGGTTTGGTGACGGGTGAATACACTTCTTGAACAGTGGAATGGAGCAGTTCTGAGCGTTTTTTACGAGCCAGCTCTGCAACCGTGCTACGAAGCCGGCAAGTGGTCGACTAATTGCTTCGCATGTTGCGAAGGCCTCTTGAAGAAATTGTTTAGAAGTTCCTGGCTGTGTATTTATGTTCACCTGAAGGCTAAACAGCCTGAGATTTACCATTATTGATGTGTTTGATTGCTTGGTTCACCTTCGTTCGGAGCTTCGGCTCAATGATTTCGTTGAGAATGTCCATTTACAGATCGTAGTATTCGTCCTGGGATTGTTCAGGAAGCAGCGAATGCCTCGGTAGGCGGTCTCGAAGTTTATTTTGCTGACTTTTCTCGCTGCTTAGTCGGTTCTTAGCCTTGATGACTATAGCCTGCACACTCAGGCATTCTTCCTGTTGTGGGTTATGACTTCGGCTCACTAAGCTGGTGAGCTGCTCCATCTTCGTCTTATCCATATCCTCCTTTTAGTCGCAGCTGTCTGAGTCCAGCTCTGCGTCATCTGGGAGTTGCAGCTTCGGTTGCATATCGTCTTGCTTGATCTGTTCGATAATGTCTACAAAGTACACTGTAGTGATTGGTGGTGCTCTGACCTCAGTAAATATCGATTCGTTCTCAGTTTCAGAGAAGTCTCGACTGAACTTTCGTTGGGTTGCCGAAGTCCATTTCTACTGGGTGCGGGTAGTCGTCCGAGGTTTCTTTTTACTACGTTGCTGTCTTCTTTCGGCCATGAACTACTCGTACTCTATCAGGTGAACCATGTATTCAGTGAGAGCCTCTCCAATATGCAGACCCATTTAGCTCCACTTGAGACGTGTAAATTGGTTGGTAGTGAGGGTGTTCGGATCGTAATAGAAGCCATTGGAGCTCTCCACTGTGTAAGTGTACGGTATGCCCACCTCCTCAAACATTACAGCCCTGCCTGTCGATCTTTTATTCTCGCTTATCCGAAACACACAGCTGTAGTAGCGGAACATTTCGGTCTGCAATGAAATGAGCTTCGGAAGGACCTTGCTTTTTAAGTATTGTGGCTGGCCGAGGGTGTAAGATGGTCCATACACAAAGGTGTTCTTCTTTTGCGAGTGACCGTGAAAGTCGAGGAACATATGGAGTTCAAATTTCTTTTGAATGGCCTCTGCTAGTGACTTGATGTTGCAAATTTCTGGGTATAGATCTTTGTTCATGGTGGGGTACTCCCGATTAAGGTCCTTCCCAATGACACCTGTACGCGTGTTTCCAATCACAACGCCATCAGGGTTGAGCATCGGCAATATCAGAAATATCGATCTAACTTAGTGCCGAAGCGTACGTCTTGCGAAGCTGCCCAGCCTCTCTTGAACAGAGATACTGTACCATCCCCCACAGTACCATTGACCCATTTGACTATCCAGGATGAATCCTTCCGGATACAAGCAGCACTTTCTTTCCTTTATCAGGCGTGTTAGGGTCAGTAATCTTGAGGATAGGAATACTCAACCCCATCATTGAGCGCCCATTGGTACCCACTTAGAGCACCTTGCTCTTACTGCATTTGCTCTTGAGCTCTTCAATATCCCTGAGCAACTGGCTGTAAGTATACGGAATGCAGTAAGCTACGAAGATAACATCGTCAGCATACTCAAAGTCAAGCCCAAATGACAGCTGCCAGTAAGCCTTCACCCGACACTTATCGTAAAGAAACCCATAGCGAAGCCTTTTTTGCTCAAACGTTACAGCAACTCCGTCCTGTTGCCATCGGGTGCCATGCTTTTAGTACTTCTTTGTGGAAAAAATGTAAGGCTTCATGCTCTACCTTCATTCTAACAGTACAGGTACCTTATCGTATAACATCTTCCCCTTGCTGAGGTTGCAGATGTTCAGTTGAATGCGTCGGCGGTTCGGGCTCGATACGCTGAAGTAGAACCATTGGGTATGTCCTCGAGTATTTGAGTCGGTTCGTAGGAACAGATCGTATTCGTCTGTACGAACCTTTACTGCACAGTCCAAATTTGCGGATTCGAAGGCAGCGTCAAACCTTATCTCAGTTCCGTCGTTAAGTGTGGGATTCATTCCTTCAAATGCACGATAATAAACCGACTGTTTGCTCTGCTGCTCGCGCTGGTAGCTTTCCTGTATGACTAGTGGGTGGTACCATGAAGGAGGAGTACTTCGAAAGCTTGTCGAAAGCAAAGCTGTACTTCGGGAAGGCTTGCGATTCGTAGTTTAGATAATTTGGAACCATTTCACCTGATGGACCGGACGCATATTTCTTATGTAGTGCCGTACTTGTGGACCATCTCGGTCCCAGATACACAATTCGGTACTCGTAGTTGCTGTTGAATTTAGTTAGTTCCTTTGTTAGGATCTCCAACGCCTCGCATTCGAACAGGAGAGGGATCGGCACGATTTTGGTATCATCGCTGTGTTTAAGTCGTTCGGTACTTCTGTTGAACTTCCTCGAGGAGGAGATCGGGGCTGTTAGCTCCGGTTCCAGTCGCATCCATACGTGAATAGCCTCAATAAATTATTGACATCCAGTCAAGATGAATTGCATGAGCGACTGGGCGGTTAGGGTAATGTTTGATTTAAATTCGACGGGTAGAATGAACGAATAGTTTTGCAGAGGCGAACTATCGAATACAAGTCTGCTGCTGCAGCGAATTGAGCAATTGGAACAAGAGAAGGCAGAGTTTAAGTGTCGAGAAGAGGCGCTCAAGCGGATCAACCAACTTCTTGTAGATGCGATAAGCAAAAAAACGAGGCCAAGGTGGGAGGATTTGCGAGGCAAGATTACTCATGCTGATGAGGGGTCTTTTGAGCAGCGTACCCCAATAGATAGGCTTGCATAACAGCCTTCAGAGATCGGAGCAGCTTTGCAAAGCTTCTCTTTTCAATAGTGTACCTATCCTTCAGCACAACACCTCACAGGTAAAGCCTCGCCAGATAAATGGAGACCCGTTGAGGCTGGCAAGATATGTTGGAACAACGGAAGAAGTAAACAGGAGAAGCCCTTTGAAGTTCTCAGTGAAGTAAGAATCGCCCGCAACTAAAGAAAAAAGCAAATAGTTGTCAGTTTGGGAAGGTTACCTACAGCAGATTCCTTACCTCCCGAGGCATGCGTAGCCCTGTCCAACACCCAAATACGAAAACAAGGACAGAGACCGATAAAGTTTGAGGCGACGAAGAAAACAGACACTTCCCTTCTGTAACACACAAAACATTAATCTAACAAATAGAACGATGCACCAAACACCAGGAAGAGATTAACCAATAAAACTCCGAGTCGTTCACAAGGAAAGCCGTTTACCGACCAGCCCAAGGATAAATTTGACTGCGTACGCACGAGCATGTAGTTTACTGATCAAAAGAATCCACACAGAACGAGGATAAACCCCAAAAAGGCTGCAGATAATTCAAGCAGCCTCATCAAGAAGAGTGTTCGCTTTTTGAAATGCTGACTGGCTGGTGACTGCTCACTTTCTCATTATTAGTTTGGATATGAGCTTTGACAACAGCGACAACAACTCTGAAGCAAGTGCTTCATCTTCAGACGAGGAGCAGAAGAACGTTGAGGTTTCCGGTTTCAAGCTTCACATTCCACGTGCTAAGTTAGAGGAACTTATCAAGGAAGGACTTGCAATCGCGCCTTTCCTCGAAGTACTATTCGGATGAATTTAGCGGCAATCCATCATCAACCTCTACCGTGACTATATGGAGAACGAAAGCATCCTCATGAACAAGTTACGCATCATGGTGAAGGAACGTTAGCGCAGCGAAAATGATACGGAGGGGTGGATCCTCAGTGGAGGTGCAGCACGCGCCGAAACTAAAGATCACTCCAAAGGCAATCTACGAAGGGAAGAAGAAGTGCTAAGGCAGAAGTACCTCAGCTACAACTTCCTTGAAGATAAGGAGCGTAATTGATAGGTGCGACGTAGTGATCGATCGAGTACTCAAGAAGAATGTTGAACCGAGAAAGAATCGAGACTACGATATCGATCGTCCTCGGAAAGAACCGAAGTTTGAGTATCAAGAGGTGAAGCCGAAGGCGAACAGAGGTGCACCAAAGTATGTTGAGAAGAAGCCTGAGCTAGAGGCTAGTAAGAGCTTCAATGAGAAGAAGAAAGTGAACAAGCCTGAAAAATCTCCAGAAGCTGCCCCAGTTAAAGTGGGTAAGTATACAGAGAAGAAAGAGATAGTAGTTGTCAAAAGCGAAGAGACTGTGGTAATTGCTGAGCCAAGGGTTCAGTCCAAACCTGTCGAAGAGATTAAAAAAGCTGCTCAGTAGACCCCGAAGAAGCAGATTTCTGAACAAATGAAGAAGGAAGAACCCAAGGAACTCCCCAAGAAGGTTGTCGAAGTCAAGACAACGCCTCTTCCTCCTGTCGAACAAAAGCCCGTTGAATCCAAACCAACCTAGGTATCCCCGACAAAAGCCCCCGACACGAAACCGCTCACTTCCACATCCTCGATTAAGAGCTTCGATGCTAACGAGCCAATATCGGATGAAGTGATGCGCAACTTTGGACAATCCCTAAAAGACAACGCCTACGTACTATCCTTCATCAAGCCTAACAGAAAGAAACAGCTTGTGGAATACATAGTTGCTCCAGACAGCACTGCCCCGCAAAAGGTGAGTGTGCGAGTGCTCGCCGATTGATCTATAAGATAGAAGCTCATTGCCATCAGTTTATAAGACTATACTTGTGCTTGTGCTGTCTCCTCTGAATCAGGTTGATCATGTTGTTGCTGCTCTCCTCACTACGTCAGCCAATAATTTACAAACCGTCGAAGTTGCCGATGTAGCTATGTTCCACTGACCGATAGATGTCTTCGGGATGGGTGTGCTAGCCGAATGTTATGTTTGATTCTGGGCGCGGTCTAAAAATCACCGGCAATCGGTTGCGCTAATGGTTCGGGTCAAACTACAAATCACTTTCATTATACCTTCGTAAGGGGCTTGTAACGAGAGCAAGCTCCTGTGCGATGCCTTTCATGGTAGGCATCTTCATTTGTGGTCTTGAGACTCCTGTAACCCCTCCGAGTGTCCTCACTAGCTTCAGTTTTGAGGTAGAGCGGGATGGCTTTGCGAACTCCCTTGTAATTAATGACTCGCGAGCATGAACCAACTTTGGTTCTGCTGAAGATAGGAAGACCCTTCGCCTTCTCAATGTGTAGGGGACGAAATGCTGACTGCCGGTGATCTTATGGGTTGGCGACCTATATCCTTTCAAGTTTTGTCGCTGACATATAAAATTATTGCGAACTAAATTGAATGATGCCATCTGTCCTACAAACTATGCAGTAAATGACCAAGCGGATATCAGAAAATCGTTGAGGTTGTCGATTCCAACAAATTAAAGGGTCGGTCTGGACTGAGATACTGTACAAACATCGAAGAATAACTGTATGGGCTCTTATCGGAGGAGGGCTCCTCAATCCAAACTCTTGAAAAGTACTTATCGTCTTTTCCACTTCAATTACCTTCCCGATGGATTCTGGCAAAAGAATATCGACAGGTCTTTTTAATTATCCCCCCTCATTTGGCAACTCATACGGGCATTTGAAACACCACAAGAGCTTGACCATACCAACCTCGTCAAAAGTGTCGAATTAGCTTTTATTAATACTGGATTTACGCTATTATAAATTATCTGAGAAGATGTCCAACGTCATCCAAGGAAGACCGGCTGATACTCCAACTGGGAAACAGTTTAAGAAATGGCTGAAGGCAAACCTCCAACGAAATATGCTCGAGTGCCATACAATCGCAACATTCTATGAGTAGTTTGGTGGTTTGAATTCCCCAGCATTCACTGATGCGGGGATGCGAGCTCGTTTTGATTGGCACGGCCAACGCGCCATGTACGACCTTTTGTAGCAGGTATATAGCGAGGACGGGACGTGTATAAGTCTAAACAGCCTCGCTTAGTACACATCCAAGAAGGATATCATGTATCTGCTCAATAGGTGCAAACCATTGTTGGGGATGATCGCTGACAACCAAACCAGAGTCATAAAGATCCGTCAACTCCATCTACTCCTCGTTTTCTACCTTCAGTACACGATAATAATATCTAGTAAAACTGAGGTGATAAACGAAGAAGCAATCAGGTGGTTGGAGCACACCTTCCCAAAGTTTGTCAGCGTAATGCGAAACGGCCCAGATAGGGATGCCGACCCAACTGACAACTCCTACAAATTACTCGAGCTCATGGTCAAATGGGCCTTGGAACTGGCGACCCACCAGAAGCTGAGCATAGCTTTTCCATGGAACCGGTGATTAATTGGTGAATACTCAGCAATTTCTGACGATTAATTTTATCATTGGCCGCTATGAACTTCCGCAATGCACGCCGACTTCTGTTTGGCACAGCTGTTGCAGCAGGCATATACGACTGCTTCACGCCTGAAAAAATACTGATGCGCAACCTCAATACTCTCAGGTGTGGCTTCTGGATTCTCTGGAACTACAAGGTGAAGTTCGATGCGAACAACTTTATGGAGATCCACGACATCACTGCCAAGGACATCTACGAAAGTACCCGATAATAGCCATGCAGCCTGTCTGTACAATGACGGTCTCTACGTTAAGTTTGGGCAGGGTATGGCAGCATCTGACCATGTCCTGCCTCCTCCCTTCTTCAAATGGATGAGTAAACTCCAGGACAAAGCAAAGAGCTGTAGCTTTGAGGTCGTAAGCTAACTCTTCCAAGAAGAGGAGGGTAAGTCAGTCCAAGAGGCTTTTTCGTGGTTTGATCCCAATCCTGTGGCTTCTGCTTCTATTGCACAAGTTCACAAAGCACGCTTGCACGACGGAACATATGTGGCTGTCAAGATTCAGAAACCCAACATACGTAGACAGTTTGGGTACGATATGGCGATGCATCATTTCATCCTCTGGGTGCTTGAAAAGGCTTTCGACCTACCGTTGCTTCAGTTCGCGGAGCCCATTCAGCGAAATTTACAAAAGGAGGTTGACTTCACTATCGAAGCCGATAATACCAAGCTTGCCGAAGAGGGTTTCCGTAACCTAAAGCGAGACGATGTATGTGTTCCAAAGATCTACGACGAATTTACTAAGAAGCGTGTGCTCGTTACGTAGTGGATAGACGGCATTAAAATCACTGACGAAGCAGAGGTAAAGAAGTACGGGTTCAATAAGGATGAAATTGTGGAGGATATGGTGAGAGCGTTTGCAGAGCAGATCTTCATAACAGGTTTCGTCCATTGCGACCCTCATCCAGGAAACATATTTGTACGGCGCAATCCAAAGAATCCGTCCAAACCTCAGATTGTAGTGCTTGACCATGGGCTATGCATACCTGTCCGGTAGGAATTCCGTAAGCAGTACGCAGCATTTTGGAAGGCCATGTTCCTGAGAGACTCCGAAAAGATGAAATAAATATGCAAGAACTGGGGGATTGTATTTAAGGAAAGCTTTGCCAGTTCGCAGATGTTAAGACCATACAGCCAGACCAAGAATATTTACCAGAAGATCTCTGATAATGGTACCGATTGGCGTAATTGCAGACGTCATGAAGATGCAATCTAAGATGAAGGAGGACATCAAGGAAATCATGGTCTCGGATCGGGGTTTTCCGGAATAGCTGATATTCCTTGGTAGGAACATGAACCTCATTCGAAGCATCAACAAGTACTACGGATCCAAGATTGATCGGGTGTCTATTATGGTAGATACTGCCATCCGTGGTGCCCTCACCCCTGACTCAAAAAGTAGAAGTTATCTTCATGCAGGACCTCTC
>ERZ724508.479-NODE-479-length-28616-cov-5.653899_pt1 | contig 28616 bp, 24 predicted proteins | sample MGYA00376041_ERZ724508 | MGnify/ENA primary metagenome ERZ724508 (study PRJEB28724, sample SAMN07190887) | wastewater metagenome | isolation source: effluent of sewage treatment plant in Hong Hong | place: USA: Christiansburg, Virginia | collected 2016-03-01 ...
AAAGTAACGAAAAAACAAAGAGGCTGTTTCAAAAGCATTCAATTAAATACTTTAGAAACAGCCTCCACTAATTAACCTATATAGGGGGAAACTAAAACCCTAAGCCAATACTTATTCCCTTTACTTTATTTGGGAAGTTTACACCTGCGGTGGCAGTACCTTTATTTAGATTAATGCTATATACTTTTGTTGTGCCACTTACAGTTAACAATGCAAATGCTGCATTTGATTTTGAACCAATATCAAACCCATTTAAAGATTCAACATTAATTCCTAAGCTCCCAATTTCAACTAAAGTGCCAGCGTTAGGAGGATCTTGTTTATACAATTTGCCCATATCTAATACATACAACACAGTGCTTGTAGTTCCAACAAAATTATTGGTATAGGCAGCTGCAGAAATAATTGGACTACCAGGATTGATATTGCCATCTGTTGCTGCTATAGTACCATCGTTTGGATTTAAACGTAAGTTTTGACCACTGTTTGTTACAACCCTTATTCTATCTACAGTTGGATTAAAATCAAATCCAAATTGTGTGCTATTTGTGTTAATTGCAAACCCTGACCCAACTCCTGTTGCTGCTCCTGTACTTAAATTAAAACTGTATAATTTAGCCATTCCTAAAGCTGTAGTTGTTAAGCCATATAATTGATTGGTAGCTGGTCTAAAGTCAATACCTACAATACTTTCGCCCAAACCTAAACCAGTAATAGCTTTATTAATGGGTGCTGCCGTAGTAGTAGGATTAAAAATTTGTAAATTATTATTCTCATCTACTGCATAAGCCACAGGGTTTGTTGGTATCGCAATATCAATAATATTATTTACACTCATATCGGCTAAATAAGTTGTACTTGCATTGCTTGTACTAATACTGTACAATTTAGCTACTCCATTTACTGTAAATGTTGCTAATATGATGCTATTGTCTGCATTAATATCAAAACCACCTTTGCCAGTAAAATTTACATCAATGGTTCCTACTTCTACCAAAGTACCATCGTTTGGTGGCGATTGTTTGTATAACTTTTTTGTATTTACATCAATATCAAACAAATCGGTTGTTGCAGTACCTGCAATACTATTTGTATATGCAATAGAAGTTATTGAAGGATTTGTACCACCATTAATTGAACCATCAGTAGCAGCTACTGTGCCTAACTCTGGGTGTAAACGAAGGTTTTGGCCTGTATTGGTTACAACCCTAACTCTATCAACTGTTGGGTTAAAATCAATATTGGCAACGTTGCTATTTAATGCTGGAGAAAAAGTAGTTGTTCCTACTGCTAAAGCAGCTCCATTCTCTGTATTCAATGTGTACAATCTACTGGTAGACCCAAGTCCATATAACTGACCTGTTGCTGGTCTAAAATCAATACTAATAATACTTTCGCCTGCTGGTAAACCTGTTAATGCAACAGTTGCAGATGCCATAGAAGTGGTTTGTGCATTGTATTTTAATAACTGGTTGTTATTGGTTAAAGCATAGAAAACCACATCGGGTTTATTGATTGGGGTTTCCATTGTGCTATCCTTTTTGCAGCTTACCATTAAAAAATTTACTAGCAGTAAAAAACTGCTCCATTTTAAGATTGTAGGTTTCATAGATGTTTATTTTCTTACACAAACGAAAAATGAAACAAGTTGGATTGCTAAAGGAAAAAAAAGCCAATCATTAATTTGATTGGCTCTCTCACTTTGAAAAAGTATATTGATTAAATTATTTTCCACCACTTTTTTCATTGGCTGCTTGCATAGGATTTTTACCAGAGCCTCCAGGATTGCGACGATTGCCTGCACCTGCTTTAAACAAAGAAAACTTACTAGCTTCTGTCCATTCTGTTGTTGGCCAAACATTGTTTTTCTCATTAATATCTGCAGTTTCACGCATTGGATCTAACACAATGCCTGTTACTTTTTGTTTCACCATAAATACTTTGGTTACTTTATTTTCATTTTTACGCCAAATTTGAGCTGGAATTTTTTCTACTTCTTTTGTTCCATCTTCAAAAGTAAATTCTACAATTATTGGCATTACCAAACCACCTTTATTGGTAAACGTAATTTCGTACAAATAAGTACCGGTGTATTTGTCTTTATCTTCAGTAGTTAATGCTTCTGGAGGAGTTGCTGTTCTTGCAGTTGGCAAATATTTAGTTGTATCGTAAGGCTCAATTCCTCTTGCATAACGATAATAAAAATCTTGTAAACTTGTATCAGCATCTGTTTGAAAAACAATTTTTTTATCGGTTCTATTTCTAATTTTAGAAATATCTTCAAAACTATTTACCAAAGGTTTGTCCAATGCTCTTTTAGCATTGTTGTTAATTCCTCCACGAGTATTTGGTGTAGATTCGAAATCTATTGCTGCATATTTTACAGTATCAATAGCAATATCGCATGGTTCAATACCATAAAACCATCCTCTCCAAAACCAATCTAAATCTTCTCCTGTAGCATCTTCAATTGTTCTAAATAAATCGGCTGGTGTTGGATGTTTAAATGCCCAACGACGAGCATATTCTCTAAAACCAAAATCAAATAATTCTCTTCCCACAATAGTTTCTCTTAAAATATTTAATCCTGTAGCTGGCTTGCTGTAAGCATTTGGACCAAATTGAATTATGTTTTCACTATTAGTCATTATTGGTTCTAGTTGCTCTTTTGGCAAACGCATATAATCGGCAATGGTAAATGCTGGACCACGACGAGAAGGAAATTTATTGTCCCATAATTCTTCAGTTAAATATTCTACATAAGTATTCAAACCCTCATCCATCCAACTCCATTGACGTTCATCGCTATTTACAATCATTGGAAAAAAATTGTGACCCACTTCATGTATAATTACACCCAACATTCCATTTTTAATGGCTTCACTATACGTACCATCTTTTTCTGTTCTGCCATAATTAAAAGAAATCATTGGATACTCCATTCCATTGCTTGCTTCTATACTTTGAGCAACAGGATATGGATAAGGAATTGAAAATTTAGAATAGGTTTTAATGGTATGTGCAACAGCTTTGGTTGAATATTTCCTATATAGGTTATACGCTTCTTTTGGATAACCACTCATGCACATTATTTTCTTTCCTTCTACATAAGCTGGCATTGCATCCCAAATAAATTTACGAGAGCTGCCCCAAGCAAAATCTCTTACATTGGTAGCATTAAAAATCCAAGTTTTTTGTTTAGTACTTTTTGCAGTTTCTGCTTTTTGAGCTTCACCCAATGTTACTACTTCAACAGGTTCTTTTGCTTTTTGTGCAGTTGCCCAACGTTGCAATTGTGCTGGTGATAGTACTTGATTGTAGTTGGCACATTCGCCTGTTGCTAAAACAATATGATCGGCGGGTACCGTCATTTGTACTTTATAATTGCCAAAAGTTAAAGCAAATTCCCCACGTCCGGTGAACTGATGATTTTGCCATCCTTGAAAATCGCTATACACACATAAACGTGGAAACCATTGAGCCATGGTAAATAAATGATTGCCATCTTCTGGAAAAAACTCATAACCACCACGTCCACCTTGTGTCATTCTATTTCCAATTTTATAATTCCAATCTATTTTAAAAATAAATTGTTGACCAGGTTTTAATGGAGTTAATAAATCAACCCGCATCATGGTTTTGTTAACGGTATAATTTAATTTTTTACCCATTGCGTCAACAATTTTTGTAATGTTTACGCCATAACCATTGTCCTTTTTTTCATCCATCATTCCATCTAACTGAGAAGTAGTAACACCTCTACTTAAATAGCTTGCATCTTGATAATTGGCATTGTTTACAGTGCTGTGTTCATTCTCATCTAACTGCAACCATAAGTAACTTAATACATCTGGTGAGTTGTTGTAGTAAGTTAACGTTTCACTACCTGTAAGCTTTAAATTGGTTTCATCTAAAGTACATTTAATGTCGTAGTCGCAACGTTGTTGCCAGTATTTGTTTCCTGGTGCACCACTAGCAGTTCTATACTCATTGGGCGTAGATAAAATAGTACCCAATTGTTCAAACTTGTTTCCGTGGTTTGACGTTGGATTGTTCATAATGTTTTGAGCTTGTACAGATACTGTACAAAACAACATTAGAACTACAATCAATTTTCTCATGTTAATTATAATTTAAAAAGGTAATCGTGTTAATGCCATTTCTAAAGCAATTCCAAATATAGCACCACTAGCAAATAAAATAAATTCTCGTTTGTTTTGCTTAAGAATATTTAAACAAATAAATATTATGATCAATACAATAAATACTACTAAAAGTTGGGCTAGCTCTATACCAATATTGGCATACAACAAATTAAGTACTGCACTAAAACCTGTGCCTTCAAGTGCAACAAATTCTGTGGCAAATCCAAGCCCATGAATTAATCCAAAAAATAATGCAAAAAAGTATATTGGCGGAAACTTGCTTTTATTCTGTTGTTTTTTTACAAATAAATTGCTAATTGCAGTTACCAGTATTGTTACGGCAATTAAAAACTCTATCCAGTTTTTAGGCAAATTAATTACATTAAATACAGCAAGCGATAAGGTTATGCAATGCCCCAATGTAAATGCAGTTACCAAAACAAAAAGCTTTTTCCAATCTGCAAACTGATATCGCAGTGCCAATGCTGCCATAAATAAAATATGATCCAATGCTCCCCAATTGGCAATGTGATTAAACCCTAAACCAAGATATATTGAAAAACTGCTCATGTTAAAAAATACAAATTTTAGTTTTAGCAATAATTGGTTAATAAAAAACCAATGCTAGTTTGTTTTGAAAATAATTAAGGATGTTTGTAGCATCAAAATAAAGTAGACAAATGGTAAATAGTGTATTTCAATGGTTAATGATTGGCTTTATGGCCGTGGTGCATCCGTTTTTTGTAAGTGTTATTGAACTGAACCACAATGCAACAAATAAAACTGTTGAAATAAGTGCAAGGGTTTTTACCGACGATTTTGAAGCCACTTTAAAAAAGTTTGGAAATACTAAAATTGATTTAACCAACCCAACAGATAAAACTAAACTAGACCAATTAATTGTTGCTTATGTACGCCAAAAACTAATTATAAATATTGATGGAAAAGCAACTGTACTCGAATATGTTGGTTATGAAATTAAAAAAGAAAGTGTTTGGATTTATTTTGAAATTGACCATATAGCTACCCTAAAAAAAATAGATGTTAACTGTAGTTTTTTATACGATTATGAAGCCAAACAAATAAATATTTTTCACGTAAAAGCTGGTGGGCAGGAGAAGAGTTACAAATTAGATTATCCTGCAAATGCAACTTCTTTTGTTTTTTAAAAAAACTTGATTTGCCCAAAATAAACTCCTACACAAACAAATCTGCTGCAATTCCATCGGCTAAAAATTTGCCTTTTGCTGTTAGTATAATTGAGTTGTTGTGATTTTTTATGGTTTGATTTTTTATGAATTTTTCAGCCTCATTCAACAAGCATAGCATTTCTTTTTCTCCAAATTTTTGCTGAATATAATTAAGTGAAATACCTTCCATTGTACGTAAAGATGTCATTACATATTCATTCAATTGTTGTTCCTTCGTTAGCATTTCAATTTCAAAAGGAACAGTATTTTGCTCAATACTTTTCAAATACAAAGCATTGTTGGCAATATTCCATTGCCTAGAAATTCCATTAAAAGAATGTGCCGATGGCCCCAACCCTAAATATTGTTTGCCTTGCCAATAACTACTATTGTGTTTACTTCTAAAATTGGGTTTTGCAAAATTGCTAATTTCATAATGTTCATATTCTGCTGCATGCAATTTGTCTATCAATATTTCAAATTGAATTGCTTGCTTCTCAGCATCTACATTTTGTAATTTATTTTTTTCAATTAATTTTTCCAATGCAGTTTTAGGTTCTACTGTTAGTGCATAACATGAAATGTGTGGAATGTTTAACAACAAAGCAGTGTCAATATTTTTTATCCATTGTTCATTGCTTAATGTTGGTGTACCATAAATTAAATCAATGGTTAAATTACTAAAATGCTGTTGAATTAATAGTATACTTTCTATAGATTGTTGGCTGTTATGGGCTCTGTTCATCCATTGCAAATCTTCATCAGCAAAGCTTTGCGTTCCCATACTTAAACGATTGATACCTGCTTGTTTCCAGCTAATTAAATTGTCTTCTGTAATATCATCTGGATTGGTTTCTAATGTTATTTCAACAGTATCAACTACTACAAACAATTGTTTTATCTGAAGAATAATTTTTTCAATATCCGATGGTTTACATAAGCTAGGAGTTCCTCCACCAAAATAAATTGTTTCAACTTGTTCAGTTAAATAATTTTTATTTAAAGTAGCTTCAAGTACAATAGCATCAATCATTTCATTCATTTTAGAATGATTGCTACTAAAATGAAAATTACAATAGTGGCAAGCTTGTTTACAAAAAGGAATATGAATATAAATACCTGCCATGTAGTTAATTTAATTTAAAAAAATCTTAGTTTAAACAGTAGACAACCATTTTGTTGTTAAGTTTTAGTAATCTTGTTTTATTATAATGCAACAAAAAATTGTACAATATTTTTTACTACTGTTACTGTTTACTTTTTGCAGTAAAATTAACTCTGCTCAAAGTATTGGACTAAATATTTATTGTATTGATAAATCTTCCACTTTTATACAACAAGAACTAAAATTAAAAACGCAGTTTACTAGCCAAAATTTATGCATAGAATATGTGCAACAATTGCCCCAAATTTTACAAAGCAAAGGTTATATAAGTGCATCTGTGGATTCTTTTGCTGTAGGCAAAACAAGCAATACCATTTATTTATTTATTGGTGAAAAATATGTGTGGCAACATTTACAAGTTAACCCAAACGATTGGGTTTTACTTACACAAGCTGGTGTACAACAACAAAGTTTTGAAGCTTCCCCATTCAACCCTCAACAAGTAGAATTGGTGCAAGAAAAATTATTGAATTATTTTGAAACGGTGGGCTATCCATTTGCGTCAATACAGTTCGATAGTTTACAAATAACCAATCAGGAGGTAAATGCAAAACTCATTATTAACAAAGGCATTTTATATAAAATGGATAGCATACGCATTTTTGGAAATGCCAACATTAACAAAAGTTACTTGTATAAATATTTGAATTTGCCCATTGGTAGTGTTTACAACAATCAAAAATTAAGTAGCATAAATCAACGTTTGTTAGAGTTGCCTTTTTTGCAACAAAACCAACCTTGGCAATTGGCAATGTTGGGCAAAAGCTATTTGTTAGATATTTTTTTAGAGAATAAAAAAAGCAATCAGGTAGATGCTATTGTAGGCTTATTGCCCAACAACCAACAATTAGATGGAACTTTATTATTGACTGTTGATGCCAAAATTAAATTACAAAATACATTTGCAAAAGGAGAAACCATTGCATTAAACTGGCAACAAATTCAACCAAAATCGCCAAGGTTAAATATTCAATTTATACAACCCTATATTTTTAATTCGGCATTTGGTTTCGACTTTCAGTTTGATTTATTTAAAAAAGATTCTTCGTTTTTAAACCTACAAACCAATGTTGGTATTGTGTACGAAGCCAATGCAAAACACACTACCAAAATTTTGTATCAATCATACAAAACCAATTTGTTGGATATAGATACCAATAACATTAAAATAACCAAACAATTACCCGATATTATTGATGTTGTAACCAATAGTTTGGGTGTTGATTATTTATACAACAATACCAACTACAAGCTAAATCCTAGTAAAGGAAATGAGCTACAAATTACAGTTACTGCAGGCAGTAGAAAAATTTTACAAAACAATGCCATTACACAAATTAAAGATACCAATTATAACTACACTTCGTTGTATGATAGTTTAGATAAAAATACTTACCAGCTCAAATTAAAAGTACAAACTGCAAAGTATTGGCCAACCGGAAAATATGCAGTTATTAAAACTGGCATTAAAGCAGGTTGGTTGCAAAGCCCTACAATTTTTAGAAATGAAATGTTTCAAATTGGTGGTTTCAAAAGCTTACGTGGATTTGATGAGGAAAGTATTTTTGCCAATCAATTTGCAGTTGGTACAGTTGAGTATAGATACTTGTTTGGATTAAATGCTTACTTCAGTGGATTTAGTGATTTTGGTTACTCGTACAATTCAATTGTGAATAAAACTTTTACTTATATTGGTATTGGAGCTGGTATGGCATTTGAAACAAAGCAAGGAATTTTTAACATTAATATAGCTGCTGGCAAAAGAAATGATTTGTCATTCGACTTACGTCAGTCTAAAATTCATATTGGATTTGTAAGTTTATTTTAAAAGGTACACGGATGACACGGATAGGAAAAATTTGCACTGTTTTATTTAAAAAGATTTTATATCAATTTAGAAATCCGTTCTTATTCTAAATCAGCGTTCTAATTTAGAAGTGAAAATCTGTATAATCTGTGTTATCCGTGTGCTATTACTTCTTCACAATTTTATCTGCATTTTGCTTAATAAAATCATCCCAACCTTTAAAACCTTTGGCATTATTTAAAACTGTGTTTGATGTTTGGTAGCAATGGCATAAAGCAACAGCCAAAGCATCTGTAGCATCGTAGTATTGAGGTTTTTCTTCAATATGTAATATTTGTTGCAACATTTTCCAAACCTGTTCTTTATCGGCATTTCCATTACCAGTTATAGATTGTTTTACTTTCTTAGGTGAGTATTCAGTTACGTCAAGTTTGGCTTGCATTGCAGCAGCAATAGCAACACCTTGTGCTCTACCCAATTTTAGCATACTTTGTACATTTTTTCCAAAAAAAGGAGCTTCAATGGCAAAGGTCTGTGGCTTGTATAATTTAATTAATTCACACACTTTTGTATGAATTTTTTCTAAGCGTTCATAAATATCTTTATGATGAGAAAGTTTTAAAACATCCATTAACAATACTTGTTGCTTATTGCCTTCTACTTTTAGTAGTGCATACCCTAGTATTTGAGTTCCAGGATCTATACCCAGTATAACATGTGGTTTCTTCATTACAAAAGCAATCTTATAGTTTTTGTTTCATTCAAAAAAATAAAGAAAAAATATTGTTGGAATTATGTTTACTAGCTGAAAAATAATTGAGTATTGCTGTATATTTGAAAGAACCCTATACGTATTAATTAAACAGATATGAATGTATCTATTTTTTGCAATTAGAGTGTATTTGTGTAACCAATTTCAATGGTAATTATTAGTTCACAAATTTTACCCTATTAAAATGAGTACTATACAAACTATTTATTTAGCCGATGACCACAATTTAGTGGCAAAAGGCATTGCATCAATAATGCTACAAATTACTAATATAGAAAGTGTAGAAATTTTTTCCAATGGAAAAGAATTGTATGACGCATGTGTAAAAAAATTACCTACCGTTGTTTTTTTAGATGTAGAAATGCCTATTTGGGATGGACGTACAACTTTAGTAGCTTTAAAAGAAAAGTTTCCTACACTTCGCTGTTTAATGCTTTCTATGTTAAACGAAAAATTAATGATTGAAGATTGTTTAGAAAAGGGGGCTAGTGGGTATTTGAATAAAGATTGTTCTGTTATAGAATTGCAGGAAGCAATTTTCTCGACCAATGAATATTATTTTTCTAAAGAAGCACTTAAAAGCATGAGTGGTTTTAGTAAGAAAACTATAGAAAAAGATTATCAATTAACCGACCCTTTAACCGAAAGAGAATTAGAAGTTTTAGCATTACTATGCGAAGGACTAAGCCCAAGAGAAATTGCAGATAAAATTTATTTAAGTCCAAGAACTGTTGAAACCCATAAAAAAAATATTATGCAAAAAATGGAGGTGAACAGTATTGGTAAATTAATTAGTGTGGCATTGAAAAATAATTTAATTAAGTAGAATCATGCGAAAATTATTTATTGTAATTATTTTTTTCATGATTCCATCCATTGCTCGGCTACAAGTAAATAACGAAACACTAAAATCTAAAATTGCACAAACAATTATTTTGTACAATAAAGATGCAATGTATCAGCAGTTAGATTCACTAAATAAATTACAGGGATTATCGCCAGAAAATAGTGCATGTATTAAATTCCATTTAGCAAAAGAAGAGTTAAGGCTTAAAAAATATTCAAACTGTTTAACTACTTGTTATGCTGGGATTTCAGTTTCAAAAAAAAATGGATTAGATAGTTTTCATATTGCTTTTTACAGATTATTAGGTAACGAAAGTTATTATACACGTAAACTTCCTCAAGCAATTACCCTTTTCAAGAAAGGCTTAGCTATGGCAGAAGCAAAAAACATCATAGAGCTTCAGGCTAGCATTTGTCAAAGTATTGGTGGAGTTTCACTAGATATTTTTTTAATAGACTCTACACAAAAACAACAATTAGATACATCGAGTAAATACTTAAATCTAGCGGTTCAAAAAAGTTCAGCTTGTGATGAGAATTGCAAATTTACCCGTTTGATGTCACTCAGGCTATTAGCCTCTTTTTATGATACTAAAAAAGATTATCCAAAAGCAAAAAAAATCTTTGATACAGTAGAATTGGAAGCAGCTGCATTTAAAGATACAATGTTATTAGCCACAGCATTTGTAGCTTATGCAAATATGCTTTTTAAAATAGGAGATATAAAAAATGGAACTCAAAAAACTGAAATAGCACTTGAATTAATGCGAAAGTTTAAGAATAGAAGTGATGCAACCTATGTTTTAATTTTAGGTTATTTGGCTAAAAGAAGAGAGGATGCTGGAAGACACAAAGAAGCATCTGCACTAAAATCTGAAATTATTGGCTTACAGGAAAACATGTACAAATCTGAAAATCAAATGCAAATAAATGAACTTGAAACACAATTCAAAGTGAAGGAAATAGAGCAGGAAAAAAATATAGCCACAGCAAATGCATTGGCAGAAGTTCAAAAAAAGAAAGCACTTTTATTTATACTATTGGCAGTTAGTTTATTGGCAGTTTTAATAATTACATTGGTATATTTCTTTAATAAAAAGAAACAAGCAGATGCAAAAATTGAATCACAAAAATTAATTGTATCTAGTATTTTAGAAACAGAGGAAAAAGAAAGAAGCCGAATAGCTAAAGATTTACATGATGGTATTGTGCAAGACTTAACTGCAATAAAATTAGATATCAAATCTATGGTTCAACAAGCTCCAGAAAATATACAAACACAATTGAATAGAGTATTAGATAATGTAGATGTTACTTCAAAAGAAGTACGGGAAATTTCTTATCAAATGATGCCTGTTACTTTAAGAGAGTTGGGTTTATTAAAAGCTATTCAAGAATTATTGAACCGAAGTTTGAATAAAAATAATATTCAATTCGAATTAAACACTTTTGGCATAGAACAACGATTATCTGAAAAAATTGAAACTACGGTTTATCGTATTTGTCAAGAACTCATCAACAATACCATCAAACATAGTCAAGCAAACAGTGTTTCTTTATTGTTGCAGTTAAAAAATAATATTTTGCAATTAACCTATGAAGATGATGGTGTAGGTTTTAATTCAACCACAGTAAAAAAAGGCATTGGCTTAAGTAGCCTCAATAGCCGAATTGAAATGGTAAAAGGCTCACTTGAGTTTGATGCAACTGCTACTACAGGTACTACTGCTTATATTCGAATTCCTTTATAAAATACCAAGATTTACGTACTAAATTTCAGTAATTGTACTGAGATAATCTCAAATTTTATTGTTCAGTTTTACATACAAATAAAATAGTTTGTATGAAAAAAAATCTTCGCTATGTATTAGTAATTTGTAGTTTTTGTTTCTTGGCAATTTCGTGTAAAAAAAGTACTGATGATGCTGGAACATCTTCAACGCCATCAAATGGTTGGAGAATTGGAACAACCAGTTACACAACAGTTTTCTCTATGAGAAATGTAGGTCAACCAAACTCTGTTGGTGCATTCGACGCTATTCCAGGATCTAACAATTTAAATACAGCAATAGTTTTATTTAATAATACCACAGGTATTGCAGCAGGTACATTTAAAGTAGTAACCAAGCCCAACCAGAGCGATTTATTAGCCAATGAAATAATGGTTGCTCCAAGCACAGGTTATAATCAAACCAGTGGTCAGTATAATAAACAGTACGTAACTGTAATTGGAGAAACAGTAGATGCTACAGTTACCATAACAGGCGGCAAAGCAAAAATTGTAGTACCACAAATAAATATTATTTCTTATCCTATTAACTCAAGTTCAACTACTTCAAATTTTGCAGGAACAATTGTAGAACAATAACCTTAAATATTTTTTCAAACGCTCGTTTACTAAAAAATTTTATATGAAAATCATTTCAAACATAGTAGCTCCATTTCTACTTACATTAATCTGCATATCTTCTTTTGCACAAATTCCATTAGATGTAAAAACTATTGACCTTAGTGCAAATGGCAAAAGTAAAAATGCAAGATTTGTTACTGCATCGTACAATAAAGAAACGAAAGAAGCTACACTTACTTTCGTAAAAACATATTGTGATGGACAAGTAGGTGGCGGTTATTTTACTGCTAAGGATGTAGTTTATGATTTTGAACACTTACTATTTGGAAATGACTTAGGTTTTAAAACCTTAACCGAAGAAAAACTTGTAGGCCTTCAAAATACTATTTTAAAATACCCAGTTTTAGGAAAAAATTTTGAACTAAAAAACACTATTGGATATGTTCAAGGAGCTAATAGAGAGGGTACTTCTTTAACACAATTTGAATACGCTGTAAAAACATATGCAGGTGTAAACAATATAGGATATGGCTGTACACAAAAAGTAGAAGCTAAAAAAAATAATGTACTTATACCATTTAAAGGCGAAGGTTTTTTAGGGTATGAATTAGTTACAGATGGAGTAATAACTTTAACCTATACAGGTATGCCAGCTGTTGCAAACATTAGGTTGTACGGTAATGATGGTACTCAAAAAATGGAGAAAAAATTTCCATTGGCCGATTATGGTTTTGCAACAAAAATACTTCCGCTAAAAACTGCTGCTGGTCATAATGATTTAGTTATGATTATTCAACCTACAAAAAAATACAATAAATATGGTATAAAAGTAGAAACTATAAAAGAAAGCCCACTAGAGTTTGAATATATTAGAGTTGATGGTATTACTTTAGAGGTTAAAGAACGATTTTCATTTAATGCAGTAAATACACAATGGTATCCTGAGCATATTTTTGAAAAAGATGGATCAGTTTATGTTATGGGGCAATCTGCTGCTAAAGTAGAAATGATGGATTATTATTTTGGTGGAATGATGACTATAGAAGGGGGTAATTTTCAAAATTATTTGCGTATAGATGAGCTAGAAAATTTTCAAATACTAAAAGCTACCAATGGCAAATTAAATTATGTAAATGCTTTTACACCTAGCGACTTAGAAAAAATACAAACACCTATTCCTGGAACAAAAGGAAGCAATAACCCTACAGGTTATTTTAGAAAACAAGAAATAAAAATCATTAATAATAGTATTTACATTACAGGGCAATTTACTAAACCAGGCAAAAGTGGCGATGACAGAAAAGCTGAATTTATGTTAGTTTTAAATAATGCAGGTAAGCCAACAAATTTATTCTACATTCCAAAAAAGAATTATGCCAATGCCGAAATGTTTGTATCTGCCGATCAAAAATCATTGCTATGGGCTGTTTACGATTATAGCGAATATGATATTACAGCAACTCGTTTAGAGCCTACTCAAATTAAAATTGGCTTTGTAATGGGAGGGTCAGATCATACTTTTATGGGCAAAAGAAAAAATGATGATGGACCAGAATTGCAATTGGTAAAAATAGATTTAACCAACAATACTCCATCTCAATTGCAAGTTTGCGGTAAAGATGAATATACTTTATTTGACGATACCCCTGTTTTATATGCCAACGAAAATGAAGTTGCATTTTTTGGTGTTGCAGGAAAAAATAAAGAAAGAGTTGCAAAAGTGATTAAGGTTAAATTGTAGAATTTTCTACAATAAAAAGTTAGCTAAAAATGAAAAAAATACTTACATCCATTTTGCTATTTTTATTTTCTTCAACCATCGTTAATGCACAAGTTGAATGGAAAGAAAGAGCAGATTTTTACGCTGTTTTTAAAAATATTTTTGACGCTGTAGAGAGTAACGACTTTAAACCTATTTTAAACAGGCATAAAGAACTGCAAGAAAAAGCAAGTACTCTTTGGAAGAAGCTTACAAACAATAGCGATTATCCAAAAGAATTACGTATAAATTGTCGATTATTACTCGAACAGGCAGGTTATATTAGTTTGTGTATAGAAAGCAGCAAATACAACGATGAATTTATTCGTGGCGAATTAATAGTGCTTCACAACAGATATTGTAAAATTCTTTTAAAAGGCGAAGAGCCTAGCATTAGTAAAGAGCTATTGAAACAATATATTAAAGAAGAAAAAAAATATCTTAAAAGAAAAAAAATAATTTATAAAGAAAATAATTGGCATTAGTCTAAACATAAATTAAGAAAATATGAAAAATAACAACTATAGTATTGAAAAAAATGGTACACTAAAAGTTGCTCTTTTACTTGCGTTCATTGTAATTATTTCCTTTAATTCATTTGCTCAAATTGATGTAAATGATAACTTTTCGAGAACTTACAACATTTATAGAACCTGGACAAAAGGTGAAACCCCAGGTGAGTACAATAGATTAAAATGGCAAGTTCGATTTACTTTCTCTCAAAATAGCATAAAAAAATATTGGGAAAAAGATGGATTTCCAAGTACAAAATTTGTTTTATCAAACGAGTATGAAATTGTTAAAAGTAAAAAAATGGATTCAGAAGTTTATGGGTACGAGACAAGTAATAAAATGATGATTGTTTGCAACACAGGCTCTAGCAATCAAATAATGATACAAGAAGGAAACAAGATTACAGAATACATTTATTCTAGTTTTTCTAACTGATAATTGTTTTTGCAACAATAAACATAACTATATACTCAAATGATTTTAATTAAATTTTTATTCCCCTTTCTAATTTTCACCTTAACAATTGATAATCTTCAAGCACAAAAAAAATGTTTAAGTGGCGATTGTTACAATGGATATGGCATTGTATTAAAGCAAAATGGAGATACTGTTATTAGCGATTTTACAAATGGAAAAGTAACTAACCAAGTTTTAGTTGCTAGTAAAAATCATAAACAGTATACGCTTATAAATGTAACCAATACTAAATGGTATCTTGAAAAAGGTGGCGACTCTTTACGAATAGGGCAAGGTGCATTAATTAATCAAAAACTTGTTGTAGATAGTTCACAAACAATATACTTTCTAAGTAAAAAAGGAGATTTGCTTTCTCAATTAAACAACAGAATCATTCACTTTACAAGCGATGGTTTAATTAAAGCTTATGAGCATCGTACCAACGATAAGTCTAGCAGATTCGATGTATCTAGCAATAGTGTTGACTACCTTTTTCAAAACTATGAAAACAATATAGCAGTAAATGGATTTTTGTATTCGGCAAGTTCAAACAAGTTTATACATTTTAAAATAATTGATAACAAATTTCAATTTTTTTCCGATAAAGACAAACTAGACTTTCAAGCAAAATCTAAATTTTTAACCAACTTTTCTTTAGGTGGATTTGATGAATACTATTTCGATAATTTTGAAAACCAACGCACCATTGCCGATTTAGAACAATACATATCAAAGCTTAAAAATACTTTATTAAAGCCACTCAACGATTTCAATAAAATAGTAGAGCATGCAAAAAATGAGTATAAAAATTTCCAGCAACAACCACAGCCAGATAAAACCAATAATTCTCAAAATACAATTACATTAACGTATCCTCAATGGACAGATTTAATAAAAAAAGAGGTGATACAAGTTTGTAAAAGCAGCTACACACAAGCCTATGAGGATTTTTTATTCGATAGCCAGTTATCGGGATTGCCAACAGACGATGAAGAAGTTGTATATAATATTTCAAGAGATAATGGTAACAAAATTATTGGTTTAGGAGAATTGAGTAGTAATAATAAAGTTTCATTTTTGGTACCCGCATTTAAAAAAGCATTCAGTAATCTTACAAAAAACAACAATTATATTGTTCCCAATGCTGTAAGAAAATACTATGATTTTAAAACAAAGAAGAGCTTCGACTTTAAGTTAAAGATTACAAATTGATTCTTGCTGTGCAAAATAAATGAACAGTAAAGTCAATGGTTTAATAAATTTAATACTAACCCTTTGGAAAATATAAGAGGCTGTGATTAAGAGAGTCTCTTTTTTACTGTTGATGATTTAAGTTAGAAAAAACTTATGCACTGAAACTGGAATATTAAAAATTAGTACCAAGTTTAATACTTGGTTTTTCTATTTCAGTCTTATCCTCGTACTTTGTACAAAAGCATTTAACTCTGAAAAAGAAAAAAAAAATAATTCTCAACTATATTCTTGGTCCCATCCTTTTTGCATGGTTAAGTTTTTCTATTTATAAACAAATACAAGAACAACCCAATTTACCCGATGCTTGGAAAGCCATTCAAAACAGTTACAAAGGTCCAAATGCTTGGAAGCTATATACTGTATTAGCATTAATGTTTGTAAACTGGGGTTTAGAAGCTAAGAAGTGGCAATTATTAGTTTCAGGTGTTCAAAACATCTCTTTTTTCAGAGCATTTAGAGCCATCTTTACTGGGCAAGCAATTGCATTAAATACTTTTAATGGAGTTGGAGAATATGTTGGCAGAGTGGTATATTTAAAAGATGGTAACAGATTAAGAGCAGTTGCACTCTCCATTGTGGGTAGCTTAAGCCAAATTATTGTTACCATGGTACTGGGTATTATTGGGCTTATTTATATAAGAATAAATATTTTAGATGAGTCTCATCACTTGGAAGGGTTAAGCAAATTTTGGTTAGATGCGATGATGTATTCTATAAGTTTTTGGACCATCATATTCATATTGGTTTATTTTCAATTGTCGTGGTTAACAAAATTAATTGAAAAAATTCCCTTTGTTGCCAAGTACAGTTTTTATATTCAAAAGCTAGAAGATTTTCATTGGAAAGAATTAACAAGAATTTTATTACTCTCTTTTATTAGATATGTTGTATTTGTGGCACAATATTTACTTTTATTAGAATTGTTTAATGTAAATGCCAGCATAATACAACTAGCTTGTATGGTTTGTGTAATGTTTTTGGTTTTAGCGGTTGTACCTACAATTCCAATTGCAGAATTGGGTTTACGTGGCGAAGCAAGTAAACAACTATTTGGATTAATTAGTACCAATACTTTAGGCATCGTATTTACAGCAGTAATTATTTGGATAATCAACCGTGTAATTCCTGCAATAGCTGGTAGCATTTTTTTATTGGGTGTAAAACTGTTTAAAGGAAAATAATTTTTTAAACCGTTGCATTCAATTAACAAATTGGTTTAACATTATTTGTTTGCTCTAACTTATTAATATGAAAAAAATATTCACCTCCTTTATTGGCATTATTTGCTGGGTAACACTTACATCAGGCGATGAGTTTTGTAGTATACGAAACTTTAGTTTTCAGGATGGAGAAAATATTACTTTTAAAATATTTTATAATGCATTGGGTTTATATGTAGATGCAGGTACTGCTAGCTTCACAGTTACACAAGAAAACTTAGGCAATAAACCTGTTTATCATGTTGTAGGTACAGGCACATCCAATAGCAGTTATGATTGGATTTTTAAAGTGAGAGATAAATATGAAAGCTATATTGATACAGCCAATCTTCAACCATTAAAATTTATTAGAAATGTGGATGAAGGTGGACATAAAATTTACGAAAACGTAACGTTTAATCAACAAACAAACTCAGCAATTACAACCAAAGGCGTTTATAAAGTGCCCAATTGTGTGCAAGATGTTTTAAGTGCAATTTATTATGCCAGAAATATTGATTTTGAAAAATATACTATTGGCGATAAAATTCCTTTTACAATGTTTTTAGACAATGAAGTGTACAACCTTTATATAAAATATTTAGGTAAAGAAACTGTAAAAACAAGGTATGGAAAGTTTAAAGCCATTAAGTTTAAACCACTCTTAGTTAAAGGAACCATTTTTGATGGTGGTGAGAAAATGACAGTTTGGGTGAGTGATGACGCAAACCATATTCCTTTACGTATTCAGAGTCCAATTTCTATAGGAAGTGTAAAAGTTGATATGATGATGTACAGAAATCTTCGTTATCCTTTATCTTCAATGATTAGTTATCGTTAATTATAGCCAAAACCTATTGTTCATGAAAAAAACATGCCTTCTAATTGTTGGATTATTTTATGCTGCTTTTATTTATGCCAATGTAGATACAGTGTATATTTTTAGCAAAGCCATGCAAAAAGATATTAAAACTGTAGTTATAAAACCAAGTAATTATAAAAAGAAAAAAAACTCTTCATATCCGGTAGTTTATTTATTACATGGTGCAATGGGTGTATCAACCAACTGGATTAGAAAAGTACCTCAGTTGCAAGAAATGGCAGATGAACATCAATTAATTATTGTTTGTCCTGATGGCTCTGTAAATAGTTGGTATTTTGATAGCCCAGTAGATTCTAGCTATAGGTATGAAACCCATGTTGGTACAGAAGTTCCAGAATATATAGATGCAAATTATAACACAATAGCCAACAGAAATTTTAGAGCTATAACTGGATTAAGTATGGGTGGCCATGGTGCAATGTTTATTGCATTGCGTCATCCACAAACCTTCAGTGCTTGTGGCAGTATGAGTGGAGCTTTAGCTGTTAATTTAATTACAAGAGGATATGATATGCAAAAGAGATTGGGCGATACAATTACCAATAGAAAATATTATGAAGATTGGAGTGTGTTAAAAGTAATGGAGAGCTATCAACCTAAAGATTCGATTTCAATTATTGTTGATTGTGGTTTAAACGACTTTATTTATGGTATGAGTAAAGCTGCTCATGAAAAACTTATACAATTAAAAATTCCTCACGATTATATTGAACGCCCTGGCAAACACGATTGGTTTTATTGGGCAAATGCAGTAAGATACCAATTGTTATTTTTTAAAGAACATTTTAAGCGTAAAAAACGCTATTTAAGTGCTAGTTAAACTTGATTAACTCTATCTATAATTTAGTCGATGTTTAGTTTGATATTATAAACTAGCAACAGATAATAGATTTATATAAAGTTGAATAAATAAATCATACTATTCTACATATGAAGCAATTATTGATTGAAATATAATTTCATTGCACCCAATCAAATTTATTTACGCTGTACCATACATTTCAAAATGGACAACTAACACAACTGCTTTATAAGATTTTGAATGAAATCTAAAGATTACAAGGTTTATTTAAAATACTTTTCAAACGATAGTTTATTATTTAAAGACAATAAAAAAGGAGTTCAAATGAACTCCTTTTTTAGAACTGCTATTTTAATTTAATACGACCATAAATCTTGCTCGTAATTAAATATTTTTTCTTTAATGTTTTCTCCTTCTAACAATTGAAATAAAGGATCTTGAATAAGCCTTGCCAAGGTTAAATCTTTTGGATTGTTCAAAGTAGATTTTATAATATAACTACTAAAGAACCTTCCTTCAAAAACTTCCTCCCAAGTAAGTCTGCCCCCCATATTTTTAGGATTGTATGCAAATGTTCTTGATAAGGTTGGTCTTAAATCTGGATAGTAAATCCAAAAAATAGGATTGTATTTTGGCGGACCTGCGTTTTTAATTTTAACACCAGAAATTGTAACATCTGGAGCCATTGGAGCAATACCAATAATTCGTACAGTCATTCTGCTAGCTTCTTTATCAAAAAACCATTGTTCTTTAATTCTAAACTTAAATACAGAATCTGGTTTAGGTGCAACATCGCTTCTTTTCCAAGTGATAAATGTATCCTTCACATTTTCATCATCTAAATTTACTGGATATGTTGTATCTAGTTGATTGGTTTCTGGTGAAGACATTGCCAATACTTGATTTAACGTTAATGGTGTTGTAAAACGATCATCTTCAGGTGCAAATGCTATTAAATCACCACCGTTTTTATATGATTCTTTTAATGCAGTAATCAAAATAGAAAAAAACCTTTGATCGCCAGTTTCATCTTTTGCATTGTAAATAAAAGGCAAATTTATTTTTTCACGACCATCAATTTCTCTCCAAATAAATTGGCTATAAGTTGCATCATCTTCTCTAACATGATCATAAACCAATGGTTTTCTATCACTCAAAGATTCCTTAGAGTACGCAAAAGGGTTTCTTCTACTTGCTTTAACTTCTACACCGTATTCCTTTCCACTTGATTCCTTGTTGGCACGAGAAGTATCAATGGTTTTTTTAGGTGTTACAATGCTAATCTTAGGTTTAGAAGTATCTCTTCCTGTACCAGTTGTAGGAGGGTTTACTCCTGTAGTACCAGTAGTAGGAGGAGGAGGAGTTGCCTTACCTCTACCTCTTTGGGCATTAGAACTACTGTATGTTGTTAACAAGAGAGTAGCAGTTAATAAAACAAGAAAATATTTTTTCATAATTAAAATAATTATTCCATTACAAAAGTAAGCGACTCTTCAAGGTTTCTTCTATTCCCAATAACGTCTACTAACTTAATTTGATCAATTACAACAGTTGTACCAGATTCGCATTTACCCATCCAACGTCTAGCTTCTGCATTAAATGCATTACCAGAAACTTCAACTACTTTACTTCCTTCTTCAAAACCAGGACCAGTAAAATACATTCTAAAAGATGCTACCGTCCATTTATAATCTCCAAACACAAAATCTTTCATTCTAGAAGCCAATCCACCAGCTCTTCTAAACACATCTACAGTAATATCCCCACCTCTTTTACCTTCAACTTGTGGAATAGGATCTGGTACTGGCTTAATTGGAATAGTTAATGTTTGAGTAGCTTTAGATTTCAAATCAGTTACCTTAACAATAGCAGTACCTGGTTGAGCACATTTCACTATAAAAAAGCCTTTCCCTTTATCTTCTTTCGTAATACCTGGAGCACCTTCAATACTTATTTGTATTTGTTCAGCACCACCAGAGCCAGTAACACTCAACTCATTTTCAACAGAACCAGCATAAAAAACTCTCGTTTTATCTGTAGAAACTGTTAAACCTGCAGGTTGACCAACTGTATATTTGATGTCTTTATCTACAGATGCTATTGTACCATCTGGTTTAACGAAGCTAACTTTTACTTTCTTAGTATATTCTCCTGCTGCAGAAGGGGCGTTAAACTTATATTCATAACTACCATCTGGCAAAGAAGTAGCTCCAGCACCATCAATAGTAACTGTAGGTTTTGCTGCACTACTAAATGCACCAACACCAGCATTAATAATAATCTCATCGCCACCCATTACATAAGAAGAAGATGCGTTTGCAATTGCTTTAAATTGATCATACTTAATTTTAACTTCACCTACTTTTTTATGACACAATTCAACAACTTGAGCTTCTGCATTTCTAATATCATTTTGAAATTTACTCAAAATGGTTAAAGCTGCAATTGTTGGCGTCATTCTAAAATAAGCAGCTTCCCATGAACTACCATTTGCTGCAGTTTGTGTTTTAGGAATACTAAGATTGATTGGTAAACTAAATGCCAATTCTTCTTTTACAGCTGTATCTAATCCCAATAACCCTTTTTTGAAATTATCTAGTTTTTTATATAATTCTTTACCCTTAGCTTTTCCAATAGGTGCTTCTTCTACAAACATTCTTGTTGCTGCTTCTAAATTATCTTCTTTAAAAATTGGATTTCTTCCTTTGCTAGTATCTGTTGCTTTTTCATAGCCAGCTTCAACCATCAACTCCATTTTTAAATCTTCTACATATTTAAAAGCATCATTGGCCATTTTTTGTGCTTCTGTAGCTTTTGTAAACCAAATAGTAGCTTGTTCTTTTGTTTTAGGATCATCCAATTTATCTTTGAATGATTCAAACAATTGAGTAGTCTTTCCATTCGCTAACTCACTCGAACTTTCCAAGCTACTTTTAACTGTTTTAAAAGCGTTTAAAATTTCAGATGATACATTCAATGCCAATAGTGCAGTTAACACTAAGTACATCAAATTAATCATCTTCTGCCGTGGCTCCTTAGGTAGTGCCATGTGTATTTAATTTATTAATATTTTTTACAAATAAGGTTTAGTAACAAAACAACGATTGATATATAATTTATCTACCAGCCATTGCACTTAACATATTGCCATATACAGCATTTAACTTGCTTAAATTACCTGCTAAAGCAGCAATTTGTTGTTTTGCTTTTTCAGCATCTTCAGCCGTTCCGTTCATTGCAGCACTAGCTTGAGCTAATTTGCCATAAAACTGATTCAAAGATTTTAAGTGATTGTTACTTTCTTGTAACTCCAATTCGTAAATTGTGTTTAAAGAAGATAAGTTCTTAGTTAATACTTGTACTTGACCATGGAATTGTTTTGTACTTTCAGATGCTTCGTTAAAAGAACCTAAAGAGGCAGTTGCTTGGTTTACAGCAGTTGCTACAGAACCTAAAGCTGTTGCAGCTTCTTTTGTTTTTGCAGAAAAATCGCCTGTAGATTTAACTACATCACTAATTTCTCCCATATTAGATACAGTAGTACCTAATTTCTGAAAACCAGAACTTAATTTACCTAAGTTAGCTGGTGTAATATCTGCTTCTTGTAACATTTTTTCCATTGTTTTTAAAGCAGGGTTTCCTTTATCTGTTTCTAATCCTGGAACGTGCACTTCATGTTCATCCATTGCTGGATAAATCATATACAAAACACCATATCCTAAAAAGATGATTGCTTCTGAATATAGACCAATTTGAAGAAATAAATCGGCCAACTTAGTGTGCATTAATTTTTGTAGAGCTCCGAAAAGTACAACTGCTGCTGCAATTGAAACTACTATATCAAATACTTTACTAACCTTAGGAGGAATTTTTGCTGCCATTTTAACTGTGTTTTTTTTGTTTTAAGTTATTTTTTTTATAGTTGAAAGTAAAGGTGCAAATCTTTCTATTCTTGAAAGAAAGGGCATCAATAGGTTCTTTTAAATAATTCTACTATGTACTTTTATTTTTTTGCTCTTGGAGCCAAATCAATTACACAACGAAATCCAATATAAGATTTTGCAGTATCTTGATATTCGTAAGATCGAGTTCCTGTTTGTAAGTAATAGCCAACATCTTTCCAACTACCACCTCTTACAACTTTTCTTTTCATTCTTGGAGGATCTTGATCTTTAGCATCATAACGAATATCTGGATTCATGTCATGAACCATATTGTATGCACCTTCGTAAAAATAAGATTCCGTCCACTCTGCTACGTTACCAGACATATTATATAAACCATAATCGTTTGGCCAATAAGCATCGGCTCTCACAGTATAGAAACCTCCATCTTCTGGATAGTTACCACGACCAGGCTTAAAATTAGCCAATAAACATCCTTTTTTATTTCTTAGATAATAGTTACCCCAAGGATACATTGAATTGGTTCTTCCACCCCTTGCTGCATATTCCCACTCTGCTTCACTTGGTAATCTAAAATCACTTTCTACAGCTCTTTTCTTTTTCTCTAAATAACTATTTTGGTAGTGTGTTCTCCAATGGCAAAATGCCACAGCTTGTTTCCAACTAATTCCAACTACAGGATAATTACCAAAAGATGGGTGAGAAAAATATCTTTTAGCCATTGGATCATTATAAGAGTATGAGAAATCTCTCATCCAAACCAATGTGTCGGGATAAATTTTTTCATCATATTTTTTAATGAAGGTTTTTCTTTTGGCGTCTTTGTTTTCTAATTTAGCAGCCTCTTTCATATCAAAATATTCAATATGATAGATAATTTTTTTAGGATCTACTTCAATTTTACCATTAATTCTATCTGGGGCATCCACCATTAAAGCATTGCCAAGTGTTTCTAAACTTTTTTGATCATACTTAATGTCTTTTCTTCTTGACCAATCAACAGCAACTGAAGAATCGCCACCACCGTTGCTTGAAGTTTTAACATACTTTAATTCCTTCAATGCAATTGAGTCTCTTGTCCAGTAGACAAATTGACGATATTCATTGTTGGTAATTTCTGTAGCATCCATCCAAAAACCATTGATAGAAACTTGCTTATTACGAGCAGTATAGTTGAAGTTAATGTCTTCGTCACTTGGACCCATGTGAAACGTTCCAGGGGGTACATATACCATACCAAAGGGCCTTCCAGCACTTGGTTTTGCTTGTGGGGCTGTGCCCATAAGCTGTCCATTATCAGGTGTTCCTTGCACCTTACTTTTTTTGTTACAAGCAACCATACTAATGAGTAAGGCTGGCAACAGGAAAACACTAAGTCGATTTCTCATTCTACTAAAATGATTGAAGGGTAGTGAACAAATATATAAAAATATGTTTTTGAAACAACTATTTTTTAAAAAATACCCATTATTAGGTATACATTAACGATAGTATTTCTCAATTATTGCCTTAAGAACGCATTCATGTAAACTTTAAACCATTCAAATCAATTTAGTTTAGACAGCCAAGTTAAACACTTAGGTTGTTACATAATTGCTAAAAACTCATTTAAGTTGTTTGTAGGCTCTAGACAGCTATAATTTTTGCACAAATAAAAGGTATTTTCGGCTTTTATTACTTTATTTAATAATAAAGGAAAATTATTTTTTTCAACATTCGTACTTTGAAGCAGTTTATTGGGTGTATAAGCTTGATTTATAACTGATAACGATTGCGTAAAATTTAGTCCTGTAACCACAATTTCTTTGGTTCCAACTATTTTTTCTTGCAAAATACTAGCCCAAATTCCAAATGATATTGGATATTTTACTAAAGCATCTGCCATAAATAAAATATTTTTTTCTGCTTGATCTATCCATTTTTGATTGTTAAAAATTGCACCCAAATATTTTAAACATGCAGTTATTACAGCATTTCCACTAGGCGTTGCTCCGTCGTACACTTCTTTTTTTCTTACAATAACATCAGTTTGAGCATTATTTGTATAAAAAAATAAACCATCGGTATCTACAAAATGTTCAATTACATAATCCATCACCTTAGCTGCTTTTTCTAAATAATTGCTTTTACCAGTAATTTCTTGTAAATGAATATAGGCTTGAATTGTATACGCATAATCGTCTAAAAATGCAGGTATTTTTGCTTGATTGTTTTTATAAGTATGATACCAAGCACCGTTGTTTGCATCTAAATTGGTTTCAAGAAAGTTCATTGTGTTGATTGCTGTTGCTGAATAGGTTGTATTTGCAGTTGCAGCTGCTGCTTTACAATAAGCTGTTATCATTAATGTGTTCCAACCCAATAAAATTTTATCATCCAATGCTGGCCTAATTCTAGTTGCTCTATAACTTAACAATTGGTTATTACAAGTATGAATAAACTGCTGAAGATATTGACTGTCTATATTATTTTCTTTACAAAATAAATCTCGATTTACGGTTACCCATAAAATATTGGTATGCTCCCAATTGCCTTCATTGGTTATACTATAAAATTTACAATATAATGTTGCATTTTCTCCAAGAATTTGCTCAATTTCTTGTTTACTCCATGTATAAAACTTTCCTTCTACGCCTTCACTATCAGCGTCTAAAGCACTATAAAAACCTCCATTAACATCCATCAATTCTCTCTCTAAAAAAGCCAATGTTTCATGTATTGTTTGCTCGTATTTTTTTATTTTGGTAAGTTGAAATGCTTCGCTTAAAACTCCAACTAAAAGTGCATTGTCGTACAACATTTTTTCAAAATGTGGAGCTTGCCATTGTGCATCTGTACTGTAACGAGCAAAACCTCCACCAATTTGATCATAAATGCCACCATCTATCATTTTATCTAAACACAACAATGCTTGTTTTAAAGCTGCTTCGTCTTTGGTGAAATGATAATGTCTTAATAAAAACTGAATAGAAAATGTTGATGGAAATTTGGGGGCATTGCCAAAACCTCCCCAAACTGTATCGGCTTGCTTTAATATGTTTTGAGCTATTGCATTGTTAGTTGATTCATCAAAAATGCTTGTTGAATTACTTTTGTTTGCTAGGCTACCAAAAAGATTAGATTTTAGTAAATGCTGTGTAAGATTTTGAGCTTGTTGTTCAATTTCATCCTGTCGTTCGGTATATGCTTTTGAAATATTCAACAACACATCTGTCCAACTATTTCTATTGTATGCTTTTACAGGTGGAAAATAAGTTCCACCAAAAAATGGTTTACTATCTGGCGTTAAAAAAACATTTAAGGGCCAACCGCCACTACCTGTTATTGCTTGTACAGCATCCATATAAATGTGATCTAGATCTGGCCTTTCTTCTCTATCAATTTTAATATTTACAAAATGCTCATTCATAATGGCAGCTGTAGCTTCATTTTCAAAACTTTCTTTTTCCATTACATGACACCAATGGCAAGCTGCATAACCAATACTTACCAAAATTGGTTTATTGAGTTGCTTTGCCAAATCCAGTGCTTCGTTACCCCAAGCATACCAATTTACTGGGTTATGTGCATGTTGTAATAAATAAGGCGATGTTTCATGAATGAGTTTATTGGTAAACATAATATAAATATTTAAGTACAAAAAAGCCTGTTGAAACAATGCTTCAACAGGCCTAAGTTATTTTTTTGTTGGAATTATTTTTTTGCTTTTTCACCCAAAAATTTATCTAAGGCTGTTATCATACTTGGAGCCATAGGCATAGGAGCTTTAATTTGTAATTGCAAACCAGCTTCTTCTACTGCTTTAGAAGTGTTGCTACCAAAAGCTCCTATCACAGTTCCATTTTGTTTGAATTTAGGAAAATTATCAAACAAACTTTTCACACCACTTGGTGTAAAAAAGCAAATTACATCGTAATCTTTTTTAGTAAAAACATCTTTAATATCGTTACTAATGGTTCTATACATAAACGCTAACGCATATTCACAATTGTGATTTTTTAACCAACCGCAAATGTCATTGTCCTGCTGATTTTCGCTACATACATACAAGAATTTTTCATTTTCTTTATGCTTGTTAATTACGTCAAACATGCTTTTATTGGTTCCATCTGCACCATAAAAAACTTTTCTTTTTCTATACAAAATAAACTTTTGTAAGTATAAAGCAACTGCCTCAGTAATACAGAAATATTTGGTGTCTTGATTGATGCTCACCTTCATTTCTTCACAAGTTCTAAAAAAATGGTCAATGGCATTTCTGCTAGTAAATATTACTGCTGTAAAAGCTGCAATATCAATTTTTTGTTTTCTGAATTCTTTAGCAGGAATACTATCTAATTTAATAAATGGGGTAAAAACCAATTCTACTTGGTGTTTGCGTTCCAAGTCGAAATAGGGTGATTTTTCACTTTCTGGGCGTGGTTGAGAAATAAGAATTCTCATAGGTAAATTTGAATTAGCTGAATTTTTAGTTCCGGATTTTGCCATGCTTATATTCTGTATTTATTCTAAAATTTGCTAATCGTTTATAAAATTGAAAAAAGCTTTATACATTATTAGTAATGGTAAAACTTCTACGGCACAAAGGTAAAGAAAAAAATGTAAGGCATTTACTTTCAGTGAAGTGCGAATTGTCCCCAAGCTTGCCACATATCTGTAAATTAATAGTAGTACAGAAATTATAGTGATTATAGTTAAAGAAACAGCAACAACTTTTGGGACAGAAAAAGCTAAAATAAAAACAAATGGCACACTTATAATTCCTAAAACTTTATTTACTAAAAAAACAATAAACAAATAAGTGTCGGCAGCTGGTTTTGCATTAAAAACCCATCCACTAAATCTTAGAAATAGATATTTAACAGCATAAATTATTAGTAACAAACTACAGCAATATAAAAAAGTAGGCCAAAAGTCTATATGAACCCATTTGTATCTGTTGGCTAAGAGTGCAATAAACATACCCACACTTAGTATAAACACTAAATTCATTAATAGCGATGCTAGATTGTCTTGTAACAATTGTTCTTTTGTTTGTTTTTGCCTAAACGATGTTTGTATAAACAATTGAAATAAACTCTGAAAATATTTAGGAAAACTCACTCTTATAAAGGCAACAATAGCAACAATACCCAATAAAGCATAAAACAAGTAATCGCTTGATTCTTCTGAACGATATTGAATAACTCTAAAAACAGGAGCAATATTGTAAGGTATGTATTGATGAAACATAATGGCTGCATAAGTACTTGTATCGGCACTTTGTTGCTTTGGTTTTTGCAGCACAATAGTTTTTGCAATTGAATCTTTTTGCAAGGAATCTTTATAAGCCAACCGAATAGAATCTACCAATTTCAAGGTATCAACTTTTGTAGTTGGTTGAATTGTATCATTAACCTTGGGTTTGGGAGGAGTTGGTTTTATAACAGGCGTTACAGTTGTTACAGTAGTATCATTTCTTGAAGAATCGGTTTGTGAAAACAACAAGTTACTACACAAAAAAATATTTAGTACAATTAAAAAATACTTCAAAGCCACAAATTAATTTTTGCAAAAATAGTGTTTGGTTA
>ERZ724508.481-NODE-481-length-28542-cov-5.994664_pt1 | contig 28542 bp, 36 predicted proteins | sample MGYA00376041_ERZ724508 | MGnify/ENA primary metagenome ERZ724508 (study PRJEB28724, sample SAMN07190887) | wastewater metagenome | isolation source: effluent of sewage treatment plant in Hong Hong | place: USA: Christiansburg, Virginia | collected 2016-03-01 ...
CCAACCCCAACCCCACATACATGATAACCCAAGACAATGTACATGACAATTTTACAGCAGAGAAGCCGTAAAGAGCCCCTAACTCTTTCCCTTGCCGAGCATTGCATAACTCCTTCTGTGCCCCAGTAGATCAAAGATAATTGAGGCTATCCACAATTCGCTTGGATTTGACCTCTCTCCTATCTCTATTTTTGACAACAATTTTGATTCGCTACCAGCATGCACATTGCCCTATTTCTCCAGAAAATGCAGGCGGTTGTCACCCTGTAGAATTTTTCAACCGTCTCGGTCCTCGCCGAATATAATTATATCCCATGTCGCGCTCTCATGTTGCTGGATTTGTTGCCAAGCTACACACGATCCTTGAGGTACGAATCAATCGATGCAGGAAAGCAGCTACAGCGATATTATCTGCTGGTCAACAGATGACGTTCAGATCAAGAACCGAGAGGCCTTTGTAGAAGAAGTCCTGCCCAGTTTCTTTCGGCATCAGCGCATGGAATCGTTTGTGAGGCAACTCAACCTCTATGGCTTTCGGAAGGTGCATCGGTCGGACAAATAAAGCATGTACTTTCGGCATTAGCAGTTCAGGCAGGGACAGCCGTACCAAGAATAAATAATTCAGTCATCTGCTACATTTCGTCCAGCTCAAGGTAAAGTCCAACAACGATCTAAGGGAAACTGATGAGGCTAGCATTCAGCAAGTCACCCGAAGTTCTCAAAGCGACCTCGAAATCCATAAGAATCAATTTAAGCAGACAGTCACGCAGGTCCATAACAGACTTCGCAAGGCTATGAAAGACCATCCCATCCTTGAAACGGAACTGAAGGATGCCATGCAGTTAATAAAACTTTGCAATTTGAGAGAAGAGCAAGGCTTTATACCTTCCAGCTATCGCCTTCAAGACAAGAAATAGTCTTAGCACATCATAAATTTTGATTCTCGCAGGAGCTTCTGAAGTATGGAGCAATCCGAGAAAGCTTTCAATCAAGGGAGATTGGATTTGTGTCTGATACTCTGGGAAGTCCCATGTTTTCGTTGCCAGTTGCCCATGTAAAACGCGGTGCCGGGATCCCACTTGTGAAAGATTCATCAAGAGCTGTATTAGCCATCATACTTACATACGTTTGATACGCCAGCGAATGGGATTTAGCACTCGAAGGGGAATGGCAATTTCATGCTGCTTCCCATCCCCAGCATGTTCATCGAATCACCAAGGAAGATCGGACTACTTGGAGACTTGATCTGGTTCCGAGGGGTTAGCCCAACAAAGAGGTCCGCTGGAGGCTATTCTTATCGGTTTACTGACTTTTCCACTTCATTCTTGAGCAAGAGCATCCTGAAACGCCTTTCCTTGCGTTGAGGAATGACCTCAGATGTAGTTTGCCCAGTATGCAGACTGTCCACCTAATCTTCCTTAAATTGGCGCTTCTTCTTCTTGGGTCGTTTCTTTTTGTAGCTCCTACTGAATTCCAACACCTTATCAGCCAGCTTCCTCTCCAAATCTTCTGTCGCATTGTCGTTCACTGTATTGCCAGAAAGTTCAATTAAGCCTTTGACAATTTCGGAGGATTGCTATCTCTGCTAATCCGTCACATCAACCATTTTCCTCGCCTCAAATCGATCATCAGCAACGTTGACAATCTTGGAGATGAGCACATTGCTCATCATTCGGTAGTTGCTTTTGGCCATTGTGACAAACCGGTTGAGTCGACGCATTCCTCGTCTTAAAGTCGAGTAGAAGTGGTTCTTCACGCTGTTGTCGGTCCTGAATCTAACGATGGATACCTTCCAAACAGCTTCTTCGCGATATCTGCCCAACGATTCCCCAGTTGCTCATGCAATTCGAACAACTCCCGTTACTCCTCTCCCGTCCACTCCTTGTTCTGAATGACGCTTGGACTCAGCTGATTGTACCACCTACGTGGGCAATAGCGTATACCTTTCTCGACATTGCTTTCCAGAACGCCCGGGCATATGGAATTCGGCTTCCATACAGCGAGCCACAGAGCTCCATTTTTTAATTTTCCTGACCTGGTATATCTGCCGAAGGACTTCATCTTCCTAAGGTTTAAGAGCAGCGTACTTCCTTCGCCCACACCTTTCGCTCAATCATGAAATTTAATATAATCGGTCCACTCCTACGTTTCACATAAACCAATGGCAGGGAATTGGTGAATCTCAACAGTGCATCATCCACGAGACTTCATGATAAAAGCCAGCACCTCTCATACTTGCCAACGAATCAAACCCATGCCAGGAAGCTGACAAAAATGGTCTTTTGACTACTACTGCGATTTGTATTTTTAGGACTTCAGATTCAAGGTTGTATCAAGTTGATAGCGATTCACTGGGGAGGGCTCGGGGCGTTGCGGAGCACCATTTTCATTCTAATTGTCAGTAAATAGCTGGTATTAACAACTCAAGGTGAGCAATAAAAACAGGATTTAGTGCTCAACTTTGTTGGGGACGGTTGTGAGAGGTCCTCTTTGCGAAACCCCAATACTTCGACTTCGAACGATGGTTTTTGAAAGAAATTGAACTCGGAAATAGAATGTCCGCTTGATCAGCAACTGGCGATATTTTATGCTACTGCCTATCGTAATCGATCTGATTTGAGTACCACCAAAGAAACACCAGCGATATACAAAGGCCCATTTCACCAATAAAGTGAGCCGACCTAAAAAAGCGGTGGTTAAGTGATTGGAATATGCTCCCACCCGGCCAGTTCAGATCAACGCTACGGCGATAAATTATGCCTGCCAGCAATATCCGTTAACATATTATATACAAAGATGTTAGAGAAGAGTGCCAATAACTCCAGCAGCAAGAAATACGTTGGTTATACAGCAAGTACATCCTTCCAGCTATGAAGTCAAAGCCAAGCAAGCACTTACCGGTCCATGTCGAAACGAAAATGAAAGCTTCAGCAAGGAAAAGAGATAGGAGAAGGGCATCAAAGATTACAAACGCAAGTTCCTGGCCGAGAAAGATAACAATAATAATCCCATCTACCAACAGGCACAAAACTTTCAACACCCATCGAACTCGCTCACCAACCATCGACAGTCCATCGAGGAGAACATACTATGCAAACTGAAAAAGTAGATATTGGCTTCACAGTAGGAACGGTATCATTTCAAACCCCATTTCCAAGCAGATCTCGCCAAGGCAGTCCGGCGAGTTCGAGTATCAAAGGCACGTAAGGAAAAGATCTGATAACAAGATCGGCACATTTTCGCAACAACTTCAATTCAACGTGGACGAAACCCCTGTGCCGACTAAGCTCCCCATAAGCAAGAATAGCTTCACATACAAATACGTTATTGGGAAGGGAGGCTTTGGAAAGGTATGGAGGGTTGAGCTGAAGAAGAACAAAAAGGAGTATGCAATGAAGGAAATGTCAAAGGCATTGTAACATATTATCCTAACGCAGGATCATCACAAAGAAGAGTGTCCCTAGCGTGCTGAACGAGAAGAAGCTCTTGGTGACTCTGAAGAACCCGTTCATAGTGAACATGGTCACCTCCTTCCAGGACAGATAGACACTCTACCTCGTTATGGATCTCATGCCGGGAGGAGACCTGCGTTATCATATTGGAAGTCGACGACGCTTTAGCGAAGAACAGACAAAGTTCTTCGTCGCCTGCATATTCTTGGGGTTGGAGTATCTCCATAACAACAACATCATCCACAGGGACATCAAACCCGAGAACATCGTACTGGATGAGAAGGGGTACCCACGCATTACAGATTTGGGAATCGCAAGGTACTTCAGAGCGGAAAACAGCTGTGACACTTCAGGAACTCCTGGCTACATGGCTCCTGAAGTAATCTGCCGGCAGAATCACACATTTGCGGTGGACTATTTCGCACTCGGAGTCATAGCTTACGAGTTTATGATGGGAAGACGTCCCTACAACGGACGCAGTCGTAATGAAATTCGAGATGAGATACTTTCGCGGCAGGTTCAGGTGAAGAAGAGCGACATTCCCGACGGTTGGAGCCTAGAAGCTGCAGATTTTATCAACAGACTGATCCAGAGAAAAGCAACAAACAGACTGGGTTACATGGGCAGCCAGGATATTCGAAGCCACCCATGGCTGCGAATGTTCCCATGGGAGAAACTGCAGAACAAGGAGCTTCCAGCACCATACAAGCCTGCAGTAACAATTTGTCTAACCCAGTCATAACTAGACAACTTCGACGAGAAGCAGATCTCCTCTGAGAATGCCGATACGAAGGAACTAATGATGCAGAATATCGTGATGCTACGCAAGGAAGAAGTGCAGAGTAATGTTGTTGTTAAGACAGATTTATTCGAGGGGTACGAGTCTAACAACCAAGAAGATAACATTTGATATTGGCGTGTTCATTCGTTTTCGAGTTCAAACATCAATCAATGTCAACGTTGCAGGCAGCGCATCACGTGCAGGGCGCTGTGCAGGGAACCCTCAAGCTTGCCGACTTCCTTAAAATCCTCGACCAACTCTACCTCCACATCCTTCACACCGTGGTCCTCCAGCAATGACTGCAGTTGTGGGTTGCAGCTCAGTAGCACGTAGTTTGTTTCAGTTTTGCCAAGATGGAGGAACCCCACCATAAGCTCCTGCTGTTGCTTACGGCTCACCTTAATAACCTTGTAGCCCTGCGATTTGAGGAATTCCTCGAAATCGATGTTCTAAAGTTCCAGAACATAGCTGCCCTTCTAGTTGCGACGGTAGAGATCAACCAGTCTCTTGGCTTCCTTGGGAACCTCTGGATCGTCAAAGTTGAGTATAATCACCGTGCTGGGATCCACAATATTAAAGAACGTGTCCAGATGAGACCTTTCAGAGCTGATGTCAGCAGAATTCTTGACCACCCCAAACTTGTCTGTTCCGAGCAAATCATTATCCATGAGATGTTTGGCTCCAGCAAAGTTCGTACGATTGCCGACCTGCAGCAGCGTCAGACTACCGTTGAGCACCATGTGATCACCCCCCTCGATGAAGCAATCTACCCTAGCCAAAAGATGTTACCTGCTGGGCATTCCGAAGCAATCGGAATTCGCAGAATATCATAGCAGGTTCTGATAACTTGGTTTTAGAACTTTCTCGCAGCCATCGTGGAGTTACACAGGATGATTCCCTTGCTGGTCAGTATTTGCTGGTCCTCGATGAACACCAAGTTTGACATAGGGTTTATCTCAATCTTGCTGATAGCAATGAAAGTATTCAAGTCCTCCTTGACCAAGTGGATCACCGGTCTAGTGTACACCAACGACACGAGTGACTCAACATCCAGGTCAGCCAACACCCCACGCTTGTACTCCTCCGTAACCGTCGTATTCTTTTCCAGTAAGAGCTCCTCTGAAGGTTTGTAACGACAGCTTGCCTAAGCGAGCTTCCTCAGTCTCTACATTAGCGAGATCATGTACGTTGACGTCGCGCTTGAGCACATCTGTGACTTCAGCGTAATGGATATTGTACTTCTTGAAGATGGTCTCCAGCCTGCGATAGCCCTTATGAATGCGAAGCAGATCAGGAATTTCCTTGAAGAGGCAGGCCATAGGATGGATGTAGCTGACAGACTCAACAACGTGGGGTTCGTGGAAGATGATCATGCGAACGTTGCTAAGCTAGCAAATTTCTTGGTGCTGTGCTGCTTCCATGATAATAAATCATAGGAGGTCCCGAAATATAAGCACAATCGGCAGTTGATTACGGTGCGAGTTTCTTAGGTTGTGCGGAGCCGTCTTATAAAGTTATATGTCGGATATCGATAAGGCAGGCGATCGACTGCACATCAATAATCTCGATGAGTAGGATGAGTTCTAGCGCATCATGAACGAAACCTACACCAACAATGACTACTGTGATGAGGAAATCGCTGATCTCGTGCTCATGCCGGTCAAGACGATGGTCTCGGATCAGTTGTCCAGATCAGATAGCAATCAGAGCTTCGACCAGCCCCTCATAGTTCCTCTCGACAACGAGGAGGAGATCAATTACGAACCACAGCATGTGCCTGCCTCGCCACCGATTGAAGAGAAGAATCTGACAATCCTGCAGACAATTGAGCAGCAGCAACTGGCGAATTATGCCCCTGCACCTTACAGTGCAGTATAGAAGAAGTATAGCTTGCACCTGCTTAAGCATTCGTAGAGGCTCAACCTTTCGGACAATTCGGTAGCGCATGTACCAGCCCACATAAACAGCTATCTCCGAAAGAACAGGAAGACTGTTGTCGGTGCCTAAGTCTTCTTCGAAAATCAAGAAAGAACCTTTCTGTTGTGGACTAACGAAGGTGAGGTGTTGGTCTTCTACCCACTTTCCTTAAAATGTTCAGTCGTGAGACCCTTCGACAATGGAATAACTACTGCCAAGATCTGCCCGTAGCTTCAGTTCCTTATGGTAGCTTCGAACAGTCTCGAACTAGCAGTGTACAGACTTCGGTAGCCCATATCAATAGAAGGGAAGAAAAGCTTTCGGTTTCTGTCTCAGCCAAGTTTACTTCATAGCGTGGGCAGCAAGCATCTCAAATGTAACATCCTTCATGTTGAGTTCATTCCCAGTAGCGAGGATGGCGTCGTGCAGTTCGTCGCCGTGGATGAATTCGATGAGGTGTCCATCCACACCTGCAAGAAGAAGTTGCTTGGGTATCGATCTCAAATCGAACTGCTTCCACTCGTATTTGAGAGTGTGTTCATGGTCAAGCTCACCACCTTTGCACTGGAAACTGCTGACTCAGACGAAGAGCCACAATCTGCGACTGTGCTCGCCATCAGCAGCCAGTAAGCAATAACTCTCTGCTTAATAAACCCTCACTTTTAGCTACTCTTTGTCTACCACCAAAGTAACAGGGAAAGTGTGGTCAAGCAGGGCAGGTTAGCTCATATTGATTTCCATAACAACCGGCTCCTGATCGTCTGGGATAAGTATCTGGAGATCGTTGGTATTGACCTGTTGCAGCTCAAACCAGCTCAGTTCAATATTCGAACTCTCAGCCACTTCTTTCTTGCAGAGAACTCTCTTGCTGTTGGGTTTCTCAGCGATACGCTCATCTACCAGTTCTCTCGATCGGGACTACGGGTCTACTCGGTAAATAGGTTCCGAAATGGAAGTGGGAGTGGTGCCAGCCAATACCAAGGCGAGCTCGTTTCTGCCTAAATCTACTTTCGAGATCTCTCACTCGAGGGGTTTCCAGAGGCAAGTAAGCTCACAAGTGACTTACTCATCAACGCTCAGCCTCCCGTGAGCGAGTTGAAACGCTTGGCATGCAGCATGTCAACAACAATCCGCAATCGACTGTACTCAAGATTCGTGAATCACAATTCTCTGGTGTTCATCCACAACAACCAACTGGAAAGCCTTCAATTCGTACCATACTCGTAATACCTCAATAAAGTGGATTCGGAGGGACACTGGAAGCTGTGCCTCAGCATTCTCAAGGGAGTCTATGAGGGTACTATCTGTGAACTCGACTGCATTCAAATTCGTGTTGGTGAGCAGGACTTAACCTCCCCAGAAATGAAGAAAATCAAAATTGAATGCCAAGAAAATGTGGAGCGTTATCTCGAGAGGTTGTTCACCCTTGTGTCTCAGTAGAACAAATCAGCGAACTGGAACCAGCGTGATATAGAGAGTCAGGAGTTACTGTTCCTATGCGACTTCCTCATCCGAACTGGCAACAGTCGGTTTATGATGGAGGAGGTTGCTGGGAGATGTACTGTGAGGGGGCTTCCATTCTTCGAAAGCCTCGAACCATTCATCCTACTGAAGCGAGTCAATGATATCGGCTGCGCCAACATTGAACTCACCTTCTAGAGGTACTCTAATGAGGTGTTATCCAAGCTGGTGTACTCTCTCGACTTGGAACTCAACGCTATGCACATCATCAAGTCACTACTGCTTCGGAAGAGCATGCTTCAATAATTCCTGTACATCAGTGTGCATGAAGAGGATTACTACACTCCGTTCGTTGTGTTAGTCGCTCGGTACCAGGAAAACCATGATCTCTCGGCAGTGCACCTGCTCCTCTACTACTTGAAAAAGTGTTTTAGAGGATAGACCATTCCAAATGGAAGCCATCAGAAAAGCACTCACAAACTCATCCTCAAAGAAATTGTTCTGCGGGTGCTGCTCCCACCAATCTATCAGCTTCTCATCGACCAAACCCATGCCATTCTGTTTGAATAGGTGCTTCCCTAACTATTCTCTGAAAGGTGCCTACCACAGCTCAACGACCTCGAAAACGACTCTGAACTTATCTAATACTTTCGCGAAAACGATTTGGAAGGTGATATCATCCGAAATCTGGTAGTGAGGAGACTGCCGATCCCGGGAGAAGAGGATACTTGGTTTGGCCACTACCAACGATTCATACTCGACTTATTTGTGAGATCGCTGCTGGTTGATTATCCTATCATCAACGGACTATCAGTTGCACTGCATCGAAACGAGCTGTCCATTCAGCTGGTTAATAAGGTCCTGGAAATACCCGAATTCGACCGGCAATTGAATCAATACTCTCAACTAGACTCCTTCTTGGAGTCGCTTGTTGGAACCGATTAGTACATTAATCTTAACCCAGCGTTGAGCTACGAATCAAACTGCTGCTGCTTAAGAAGAAGGAGGTCGAGGCAACTAGATTGCTTCTATCGTCATCCCGCATCAATGTCGAATCGTTGTTATTCAGCATAAAATCTTTGAGCACCTTCGTCAGATCCTTCCCAGCCTGCCCGGGTCGGAGTTGAATGCGATGTCATTGCTACTCAAGGAGGAGATTCGGTTGCTCGCTGAACTGGATATTAGTCAGCTACAAGAAATACTCACCTGCTACTTCGCCTAACAACAGAACGTGTTCATTGGGGTGCTCGAACCATACCCAAAGATGCAGTTGGATCTCATCTCAGCCATTCTTGGCAACAGCAGGGAAGATAAGGATCTGCGAATTCGCTACCTACAACTCATGACGAGGCTTCGCATGTTTCGGTAAGTGGAGGCTGAAATCTTCAAGGATCTATACCCTTTGGACGAAAGTATCGAAATCTGTCGGGAGTTTGGACTACACCGAGCTGAAGCCTATCTTTACGAGAGGCTTGGCGATGTCAATCGGTCCATTCGAATGCATTTCGTGGTATGTATCGGTCGACTCAGGTAATTAATGAGTAGCTTGCTGAACTGGAGAACGAATGGAGTGATACTCGCGAAGTTCTACAAAGCAAAATCAGCCAGCTGCTGGATAGGCTGGTGGATATCTGCTTGAGAATCTGCAGGAATGTGAGTCAGAGGGGCGAGGAGGAGTGCTAAATGCATTGGTTTGTCATCGTTGAGGAGCTTGAACGGCTTAAACAGGTCTCACGCAACCACTACTTGCAACTACGAAGCGTCATTAACAGCAGCGTCTACCCACGTGTCTTCCAGCAAATCATCACCAACGTGGAGCTTCATAGCATCATTCGCTACATCGAGCAGAACCTTCAGCGGTTGGAGTTCAACACTGTTCGCGACAGCTTCATTCTTCTGGTTAAGGCCTACTCATACGAGAAGGAGATGCTGTTCAAGTGCAGAGATATGATGCTGGAGAGTGTCGACGATACCCGGGATAAACTTCTTCTGGAGTATCGCAGGGGCTTTGGCACCACCGGGATATGCAGCCTTTGCTCTGGAGATGAGGACCTGCTGATTCGGTATCCCTGCCATCACCAAATTCACCCATACTGCACCAAAGACATCAAGATATGCTGCATCTGCGCTCTGGAGGACGAGTCCTTCCAAAGTAAACCGTCGTTAAGTTAGTAACCCAGACAGTTATGAAACAGGAAATTGGTCAGTTCAACCTGCTCAAATCCGACAGCAGAATCGAGCCGCTACGACTGAGCCGAAAACCTCGGAGGAACATCCTGATTGACTGGGACTTCCAAACTGAGTAGCTCACCGAAGGCATGAAGCAACAGCTATAAAGAAGCTGAGTGTTCTAAGACTTATTGACTTTTAATTGTAAATCGCTAGACAGGAATAATGGAGAAAACGTTCAGTCACGTAGAAGACTAATCGGGGAGGCTGACGAACCGTTATACAGTGCGTCGGTTGGATAGGCTCAAAGGGAAAATATGGGCGTTGACCCTTGAGGAAGCAGAAAAATACTTCGAGATGGCCGAATTTGCCTAAGCTGGTGATGAGCAGGAGTAGCAAGAGATTGAGAAGATTAAATTTCATCTACAACGAAGAATCGACAAACTCACACGCAGGGAGCTCTTCGAGAAGACCGAGATGCAGCATCGAATGCGTCTGCAGCTTCTAGAGCGTGAAATGGATCGGGCACGCGCCTCAGTAATCAACACCCAGAGCAAAGTGTCGAACTCACTGATAACCCTGAAAGAATTGGAGGGAGCGATCGGAGGATGGAAGGATCTACCAACAGACCGGATCAATGAACCCGAATAGCCAGTAAATTAGCAACTCTCAGTGTCGATTATGTAGTCAAGCGAAAGCTAAAAGGGGGTTCAAACTGAGCCAGGAGCAGCTGGGCAAACCTACACTGAAATTTACCACAATATCGCGGAGTTGAAGAGCACCGATAATACAGAGGAGTACGATAATGATCTCAGCGAATCCAACGAATCAGTCGACACTGATCGAAGGAACGGAATGGATAACCGTCAGGAAAGACCAAGCATTAAACAGCGTGTCTACAAACGTTGCTTTGAAAATCTGAATTGGGTCGTGAATAGACTGGAGGACCTGAAGCACCTGGTCTGGGACTGACCAATAATGCTGTATGTTTACCGACTACAATTTTGTGTGAGCATCATTCCTATAGCAAGTCTTCCTCAGCTGTTCCAGGAGCAGCATTCGCTTTGTTCTTAGCCTTATACATCTCCTTCATGTTCTTCATTGACTCAGGGTTGATGTACATCTCGCCGTTGTAGCCAGTAACTCGCTTCACCACCGGTTCGGTTTGCTTCCAGTAGTAGTCTTGAATAAGGTAGTCGATTCCAAAACAACCCAGAACGGCAGCCACTGCCATCGGGACCTGCTGTCTGAGAATAGGTGCTGGCTTTTTCCAATCAGGAAGTATAACAAATGCAGCCAACACAACCCCCTTGCCTATGTTACTGTAGCGCTTGATGTTTCGAATACTACCCTCAACAAGCTCTCGTTCGGCTGTAGTCAGATCCTCGGATTTCAGTGTCTCCTTCATTGCATTCTACTTGACCGGGTTTGACATGCTATAGTAAATATGATAGTTCAGCAATCATCGCAAGCACAACTCCAGAACCCACCGCAGGTGGAGATGAGATTTCTCAGTAGTTGCCACTACAAGGGGGAGGGAGTGGTGCTCGACATGCAGTACAATCATGATGGTAGCCTGCTGGCCATAGCATGCTCCAATGGCGAACTATGCATATACGATTTGGTGCAGGACAATAAGAAGACTCCTCTTTGTTGTTTCAAAGATCATAAAGGAGGTATTCTCAAGCTAACATGGTCACTCCCACAGTTGGGGAGGTATCTAGCTTCCTGTTCGATTGACAAGAGCATCAATGTGTATGAGATTAATGTGGAGGGTAATACTCGACGACACTGCATCCAACTCAACTGTATTCCGGTCAGCATGGCATTCTGCCCATGGGATGAGAAGCTTGTGCTGGTGGTAGGCTTATCGAATGGAGAGTTACAGGTCTATGGTGAAGACTTCGAGGGAAGCTCAACGGTGCCTGATGCTCATCTGATGAGCATAAACTGTGTCAGCTGGTCTAACGAAATTGTGGTTTCAAATCAGCGTATACAGTGGGTGAAGAAAACCTTGACCAACGTGGAGATCTACATGCCAAACGATACCCTTCCATTATTAGCAACAGTTTCGAGCGATAGGAAGCTTCACATTTGGAGGATTGATTTAGATAGTTTAAAACTGTTCAAAGTCGCAGAGACAGTGGCCCATGAGAAATAGATCCGATAAGTGTCCTGGAAACCGAATCTCTTTATCGGCAAGGTCAAAAGCCTCGCTACATGCTCCTAAGATTGTTCTGTAAAGCTTTGGGATCTAAACATCGATAGGAAGCTAAGCGAACGTCGAAGCATCCCATTTCCAGGAACAGTGTGGAGGGTTCAGTGGAATCCATTGGGTTCAAACCTTGCCGTATGCTTCAACAACGACAAAGACCACTTCGAAACGAAGCTATACTCGGAGGATAGGGATGGCAAGCTTGTTGAGGTTGCCAGAAGCGAATGATTTTGCATGTGAATACCAGTCAGTTGTTCTTGGTCTTTCCTGCACGCAGCTTTAACTCTAATTTGAGTTTGAGCTGTGTAAACTTTTCCTTGATTTCCGGCTGATACAGCATCAGCAGAAAGATTGCCAGGCTGAGAAACCCTTGCACTGAAAACAGTTTGTCTAGATAGTAGCTGTACGAGATCGACTCACGAAGACGGAAACTCTGGGTGTGGTTGATAGTCGTACGAATGCGTTCCTGTACGTTGTAGATCTTCTCGCATAGGAATTCGAGGTTGCCTCCCTGTCGTTTGTGTTACTTCTCCTCATACACGTTTCTGAAGGCTTCGATGCTGCCTCGGATCAGCACAATCGCTTCTACTTTGGGATCTCCCTTAACTTTTTCGAAGACAAGCTGGAGTTTTCTCTCCTCGTAGTTGTAGCCATTGAGAACGGGATACTGGAAGGGGATGTCCATATCACTCTTGTTCAGATACACGACATCCTTCCGCAGTTCAAACTCAAAGTACTTGGTTAGGGGACGTTTTGCTCCTGCCTCTTTGAAGATATCAACGCTCAGTACCACGTCTTCTCCCAGCCGAAGGTTAAAGATGCGCATGCCCACCTCAGCATAGTTTTGCTGCATAACATTTCTTGCTACCTCGATGAACTTGACAGCGATGCCATATTTGCCTTCCTGTTTCATCGGCAGACGGTACATAAAGCTATCTGAGCTCGTACGATCGGTCTTGAGCAACGATCTTTCCTGCTGGTCACGAATGCTACGAGATAGGTAGCTCTTGTGGTTGCCTCTTGAGTTGTTCGAGTAGAAGTTATCCTGCATCCATCGTTTGCGCTACCTTCTGGTAAGTCAGCAGCTCCGTCTTGATATCATTGACACTCCCACAGTTGAGGGCAAGCATGACTTCATAGTCAACTGCAAGCCCCATCGAACACATCAATCCCAGCACAATGTGAAGCAGCGACATCATATATAACTATTGATTGTCGCTAACTTCGAAGACTCGCCAGCTAATGACCGAAGCAGGATATTCCCAGCTTAAGTTATATCACGATGTTTGGAAAGGGATTCGGGAGAAGCCTACGTGGTCTCGACTTCTACGGTAATACTCCAAGCCAATACGCGGAGGGAACGATAAGTGGAGCATGCATTTCGGTAGTCGCTATCACCACCCTGTTGCTGTTGTGCGGCAGTGCTATTTCGAGTATGTTGTCGCCCATCACCATTACTGACTTAGTGCTCGACGTTAAGCATAGCCAGGACAAGCTTAAGTAAGTCAAGAGTTATACAGCGTCACGCTTGACATCGAGTTCTTCAGCTTCCCGTGTGCGTTGATGTCAGTCGACATTGAGAATGTACTGAGGGTGCACGACGTCAATATCCGGCAGGGTCTTACGAGACATATCGTACCTGGCGGTGAGGTATACGATGACAGTGGAATGGCCCATGACCAAATCGCAATTAACGTTCGAAAGCAGTTCGACGATAAGACTGGATGCAGGGTGATTGGACAGTTCGAGATCGATCGGGTTCCTGGTAACTTCCACTTCTCCACCCATGGCTACAACAATCACGTGAATGAACTGTTCCGACAGGGCCTTCGTAACCGCTTGAATTAAGTCAGGAAAGTTCGATCTGTCGCATACAATTCACAGCCTTTACTTTGGAAATGAACGACCTCGCAAGACCGTGGAGCGAACGCTTGAGGGCTTCAAATCTGAGAAGGAAATTCCGGAGGAGTTCCTTGGCATCACCTACGCTTACTTCTTGGAGATCGTTGAGAAGAATGCAATATACTCCAATGGTAGCAAACATAAGCTATGTAGGCTTCCAACGGTAGACATTTTTCTACACTGTCCGGATCAACGAGCTCATGCTGCCAAGCATTCCCATGGTCATGTTTCGCTACCAGACCAACCCAATGACACAGCTGGACGTGGGTGAATATGAATCCTGGAACACCTTCTTCATCGAGCTAGTCGCCATCATCGGAGGTATCTTCACGGTCTCCTCGATCGTCGATCAGCTGGTTCACTCGTCAATCCGGTACTTGATCGAAAAGCAGAGGATGAACAAGCTGGTCTGAAATATATTTGCATGTGTAGATCCTATTATAATCGTAATGCTCGTTTTCTATTTGGTTCTATTGCCGATGGCGCTGAGCACTTCATGCCCTGCTTACTCGTTTAGTTCTGGTGCGACCTGCATGCCCTGTGGGGTGAGGTGCTCAACATGCACAACCAACACTCTATGCACAGCGTGTTCCAACGGCTACTACCTTGGAACTGGTGATACATGTCTTTCCTGTCCGAGTAACTGCCGAACTTGTTCCTCAGGTAGCATCTGCTCGGTCTGTGTTGACCCTTTTGTGCTGAACAGTGGCACCGGAAGGTGTGAAATCTGTTCAATCCAAAACGCAATCGCATGCAGTTCTCTGACTAATGCCACGAAATGTAATAGCACTTACTACAGCGAATGGACTTATTGTGGGTCCTGCGTACTTCACTGCAAGACCTGTACAAACTCAACAATTTGCCAGGAGTGTTTGGACGGCTATCTTCTCCAGTACCAAAATTCTGTCTGTAGTGGCTGCACAAACTGTAAGTCATGCACAGGAACACTTGATAACTGCACTGCGTGCTGGGACGGTTTTAAACTGGTCCAGTCTGGCACCACCTATATTTGCGGTGCCACTATCTGCGACATTCCAAACTGCTCATACTGCTCTGCAGATTCAGTATGTGGAAACTGCAAAAGTGGATACTACCTGAGCCTTAATGCCTGCCTGCTTGGTGCAAGTCTAGTATGTTCGGCTGGAGCTGTGGGAACCAAACCCAACCAGTGCGCAATAGGTAATGCCGGATTTATTCAGGTTGTTGGGCGGGAGGACAGCCGGTAGGCAACACAACTAACGGTAGCTTGAGTCAATTTGCATGCCAACCTTCAGATACCCTTCAGAGAAACTCAGTCAGCCAGCTTTATCTCTACATGTACAATGACTACCTCTTCGCTTGGAGCAGCAATGTAGTTACTCTTTCCACCGGTTGCTTAGATTAGGGCTATGTAATATCACCACCTCCGTTACAGTTTCAGTTAAGCCCTTACTACAAGGTGATAATCCAACTGAAACTTTATTCGCTTATGATCTCCTCGATGACAGTCATGCTGACTTCCGGCAGCCAACGGTAGAACAGCACTGTGAGGCTGGAAGGCAGCTGTACATACACGTATGCAACAATTAACAGTGTTACTGTTAGTTCAGATAACCTCACTATTAGTTTCATGGAGGCAACACTCGGTAGCTTCGGTCTCATCGAAATTCTCATGACTGTAGAAAAGTGTTCTTCAGACTGTCTGCAATGTCTCAACCCAGATATTTGTCTGGTATGCTCGCCCCCTCTCTACTCCTACAACTACAAATGCATCTCTGATTGCATGGGGCTTTATCAGCTCAACCAATCCGGTTATCTTTCGTGCGTGTTATGTAATAATTTCGCTTACTTAGTCTGTCCTGACGGCTTCTACAACGATCCATCAACGTCAACACTGGCGTGCCAAGCCTGCCCAAGCCAATGTCTCACTTGCTCCAACTCGACAACGTGCTTTTCCTGCCAATCAGTCAATAGCATTCAGTACTACTACCTATCATCCAACAATACATGCGTTAGCTCTTGCCCAGACTTCTACTTCCCAAGAAGTTCAGTGTGTTTAAACTGTTTGGCTCCATGCAAGAAATGCCTCAACGAAACCACTTGTCTGAGTTGCTTGCTCGGTTACTGGAATGGAAGCGAGTGCGTCAACCAATGCCCTGCTGCTACCTACAGTGATGAGTCAACTCATGCTTGTTTGGCTTGTTCACCCCTGTGTCTGACTTGCTATTGGACGAGCACGTACTGTAAATCTTGCAGCCTACCTCTTATCCTGTTTTAAAACACATGTCTCACACACTGCCGCGATGGCTACTACCAAGATGCCTATAGCTGTATCCGGTGTGTTCCACCTTGTAATACCTGCAATAATGCATCTTCCTGTTTGAGCTGTTCTTTTGGATATCTCTACAACAGAACTTGCTCCAATAGTTGCCCCACTGGCTGGTATCCTGATCTCGGTAGTTTTGAGTGCAGAGTGTGTAACAATTCCTGCACAAAATGCAGTGAGGCTGGATACTGTACAGAATGTCCAATCGGATATTGCTTAAGCAACGGTAATTGCAACTCCATCAGCCGAGTTGGTGGTGCCTGTATTGCCACATATTTTCCACTGTTCGTTCAGAATGTATGCATCTGCACGTCCTGCCTCTACCCATGCCTTACTTGTAGCAACGAGCAGAACTGCCTGTCGTGCGTCTCGGGATATCTTTCTGACAGCCGATGCGCGTCTGGCTGTCCAACTGGCTTCTTTGGAAATGACACCTCTCAGAAATGTGAGACATGTTCCTCGTCGTACTCCAACTGCCAGGTATGCACAACATCGAATTGCACAATATGCATGCTGGGATTCTTTCTCAATCAATTTGAAAGTGTATCGTCTGCAGTCTGCACAAGCATATGCCCACCAAAAATGTATGCGGACTCCGGCTTCTGTCAATGGTGTGTATCACCCTGCAGCACCTGCACCGACCAAGTCAGCTGCCTTAGCTGCGTAGCTGCATATTTCTTGAAGGGTTCCAGCTGCGTCATTCAATGCAGTTCTGGAGAATACCCCAATACTCTGCCGAATGGGACCTCAATTTGTACGGGGTGTATAACCCCGTGCTCTACATGCACTGACGCATCAAACTGTCTTTCTTGCATTCGTGTGGCAAGTGCTAACAGCATTCAATTCTACTATAACGGAACTAACTGTGCACAAGCGTGTCCCAGCACCTACTACCCAGATCACATTACACTGCGATGCGAGAAATGTCTCACTCCATGCAATACATGCTCATCACAAAGTGTATGTCTCAGTTGTGCATTAGGATTCCTGAACCCTTCAACTTCAAAGTGCTAGCAATGTTCATCTGGAACCTATCCTGACAATGCAAGTCTTTCCTGCCTCCCATGCCAACTCAACTGTGATATGTGTTTGAATGGCAGTTCATGCAGCCACTGTACCAACAGCACATATCTCTTCAATGGAAGCTGTATCAGTGCCATCTAATGCGCCAACAAGAGTGGGTATTACCTGTCAGAGTCACTCGCAACATGCGCGAAATGCCTATCACCGTGTAGCACCTGCCTCAACGAGACAGTTTGCCAGACTTGCCTGAACGGTTACATGTACTACTCAACAACCTGCATTGTGATGTGCCCTGACGGTTACTACGGCAGCAGTAACAATTCCAGCTGCCTCAAATGTTCGCCTGAATGTCTAACATGTGTGGAGAATAGCACCATCTGCCTGACATGTTCGAATGGTTACCTGTACTCCCGCAGCACACGAAAATGTTTGGTTAGCTGCCCAAGCAAGACATACTAATCTGGTGGCCTTTGTGTCGATTGCAAGTATCCCTGTTTGGAGTGTACATCGGAGGTGAGTTGTTCCAGCTGCCAAAACGGAATATTCGAGAGTGTCAGCAGGAGGTGCATCTCGGTGTGTCCAAGTCAGCAATATCCTTCCGTCATATCCTCGTCCCTAATGTGCCTCAACTGTAGTAGTGTATGTGCCGAATGCACTGGGTCACCAGTGAATTGTGCTCAATGCCCAAACAACACCTACCTTATCAACAATACGTGTTTGGCGGTCTGCCCGGATACCTATTTCGCTGACTCTCAAGTCGGAATATGCTTCGGTTGCATATCACCATGCTTAAGCTGTTCGGACGAAGTAACCTGCACAAGATGTTCAGATTCATATCTGTTCGCAGCAGCTTCAGGACAATGTCTGTCGGTATGTCCAGATGGCTACTACAATGTCACAAACCCAAATGTAGGCCAATCCAAATATGTCTGTTCAACCTGCCTTCCAGAGTGTCTCACGTGTAACTCAGCTACGAGCTGCCTTATGTGTAAGAACGGAGTTCAGATGAATGGGCAGTGTTTGAGTATGTGCCCTCCTCATATGTTTGCGCAAGCAGGTACTTGTTTCAACTGTACCCTACCGTGCCTTTAATGCATCACGGCTACAATATGTTCTTCATGTCCGCCAGTTGACGGGTACCTACTTGTTGCTGGGAGCTCCTGCATCGTGTCTACAACATGTCCCTAAGGCTTCTATTTGGTACCGAATTCATCCAACTGCTCAACTGTTTGCGGTGTCGGGTTCTACAAAGATTCAGCAACTCGCACTTGCGGAAGCAATTGCCCAGGCGATCAATTCAAGACCTCCGATGGTTCATGTTCTGAAAGCTGTCTGCCTGGGTACTATGGGAATAGCACTTACTACTGCGTAAAATGTGCAACTTCAAGTTCAAGCTCGACTGGCTACATCTGTCCAGATACTCTTAGCTTTAACCTGTCAAGTGAGATAGTGGGCGATTCATTACTAATGTCGATCAACTTTACTCTGAGCCTGCTACTTACCCGGTCGATAGAGAATTCAGACATCATGCTGGTTCCCGATATCGCATTCGAATTGAAATCTCATGATTCTCAATCTATGGTGTTGGAGTTGAAACCGGGTGCCTCCATCAAATATACCTTCTTACTTGTGAGGATACTCAACCCGTTTTCTCTTTTTCAGGCTCAGCGTCCTCTTCAGAACCCCGTTCAGTCAATTATCTTGGAAGGGTTGGATATATACGATGCGAGTGCAACGCCTGAACTATCAGTTTTCGGCACTACAGTCAGTACCGTTGTGGCTGTTACTTGCCTCTTCAGAGGCTACTTCGGACTCGACTTCCTTCAGAACATGTTCCTACTGAGCCTTGTGAGTGTCCACTACCCCAATCATCTAAATTCATTCATTCAAGCCTTCCGTGCCAGCAATCTTTGGTTTCCAGTCGCTGACTTCGATGCGCCTGCCTCCTATAAGTTCAAGACTGTGGTAAAAAATATGAGTTTACTTGGCAACACCCTTTACATTTTTATTGTGTTTGGAGTGTACGCTCTTTTCATGGCAACAATGAGCCTTGCTCGCTATATTATCGGAAAAATTCAATCGGAAAAACACAGTTAAAGTCCTGATGTTGAACGACCGCTCTGCTAGCAAAGGCTTGAGACAGTGATTGAGTACTCTTCAACTCAGCTTCCACTTCGACTTCTCTACATCTTCTACTGCTTCCTATCCGTCTTTACAATGTGCTAACTTTACAATATGCCTGAACAGCAGTCCAATTTCAGCTCGCTCGCCTCAAGATACTTGAGTGTACCCCTAGCTGTAGTATTGGTAGTGGTTCCAATTGTGCTCCTCCACAAGACTACGTAGTACAAACTTGCTGGGATGTTGTTGGTGAGGAAGCTAATCATCAGTATTTCAGTCGTTGCTGCCATTCAATACCCAGTCTACATCATAGGACTCATCATGGTGGCAAACATGTGCACACTAATTATTCTACCAACGCAGCGACCGATCGAGTGGAAGGTCGAATTAATTCTCTGTTGCGTTGGTGAAACTCTCCAGGTAGTGATACTGGCAATGTTCGCTGCAATTTTACTTGCAGGTGAAGGCTACTTTACTACAGGGAAGGTGCTGGTTGGGAGTACAGCGATCTTCCTGATTGTTGCTGTGTGTTTGCTCTATGCTGTACTGAACATACTCATGATCGCGCTGTCAATTTTCAAAATACGAGGAAGGGACTACATATCGGAATGGTCTAACCAAGTTGCAGACGACAGCAACAAATCTTCGTCGGAAAACGATATCGTCTCGGATGTTAAGCTTGCAAATCAGATCGAAAGAAGCCATCCAAACATTCTTGCTGAACCCGAGGACAAAGTAACCCTTGAAGACAACGGGATGGAGAGACCAGTCTTTGCCTAAACGAAAGCCTTCGATGGACGGAATTACGAAACCTTTCGAGTCTACCCTCAAGAGGACAGCGAAGCAGAGGAAAACCCTGTGCCTGCTCCACCCGACGTACTGGTTCGGGTGGTCACGAAATTCGACGATTTTGATACAGTCGTGTGATGTTGCTACTCGTATACTTTTGAATCAAAAGTTATGCGCTCTATATTGAGATGAGTATGCTTGGGCTTTCTTTCGCGAGGCGTCATCTTCCTTCGCCAGTTTGTCGATCTTCTGTCTTTCAGCTTGGGCTCGGCTGAAGTCTCTCAGTTTGGTGTAGTGAATATCCGATCGGTAGGTGGAGTCCGAGGGTATTGGATACATTTAGTTTGAGAGCTAACAAGGGCGGTCCCTTTGAATATCGAAAAGCACAGATTCTTGATTTGACAGGCTGTATGGCCAAATACCTTCGAAATTTCCTCGTTGTATGCCTTCGAAGATGTGCGTTTTGAACAACGAATTCACAATTCCTTGACCTATGCTCTCTGCAGTTCCTTGAACCCGCCTTGTTCCATCGGCTGGATAGTTCAGACGGCACCCGATGTTGTCTTCCAGGCTGAAAATGGAATCTGATTTAGACTATTCGTTACTTCCTGAGATAAATTTATAAGAGGGTCGCCCGTCTGGTCCGATCAAATGATCATACCTTGCAATCTCGAACATAATCCTGTGCATCGTGTTGTTGTCGAACACGACTGTAAAGGCAGCTACAATTGCAAACAGTATGCACTTATCCTTGGCAGCAAAGATTGGAGTGAATATTGCTTGAACTCGGTATCCTCGGCCTTGCAGTACGGCATATATCTTATCAGGCTGGGTTTAAATGTGTTCGCAGTAGACTGGGCTCCCATAAATCCACCCTTGGTAGGTCTCGCCTAAAACGGAGGGAAGTGGCATCAACGGGTCCAATAGTAGTGGAGCAGTCGCAAAGCTTAATGCCACCACAGCCGCAAATCTTTTATCAGCTTGCTGCTCAGTTGAGGCCTTTTCGAGATAATAGGGCACAAAGCAGAAAGTACGGGCGACTCGTTGGAGTACAGAAGTTTCCCCAAAGATTTGAACTGGCAGAGAGCTTATACTGGCCATCGTCTCACCTCCTCGGGAGAGCTGGGCTATTGCTTGTTGGTTCGATCTGAGGATTTCTTGATTTATGCAAACTACCTCGCCATTTTCGTTGACACGTAAGTCGTATCCTTCTGCAAAGTTTTTCCAATCAGTCCGATTCTTTTGCTTTCCCCTCATTGGCCTATAGGCATATTGAATGGGGTGGAGCGGAGTCCGTGATCTTAGGTACTCATCATTAGTTACTGTTACACTTTTCCAGTTTAAAGACGGTACTACCTAGGAAAGTTGTTTCTTGGTTGCTGGAATCGTCCCGTTGCTGTTCGAAGGGAGACTCACACGGTTAAGAATACGCTCATCCTGCTGTGAAGGTTTCGAATCAGTAAGCAACAGAGTTAGTTGGGTCATCAGTGCATTTGGATTCTGCTTTGACTATCTTTGCATATTCAGCACCTAATTCTAAAGTTCGTTCCCGAACTCATCAGTCCCCTTCCTTCTGATTGGCGCTGGTTGTATGGTCTTTTGCTGTGCACCCGGAAAATATGGTGAAACTGTCTCGCCAAAAGACTGGTCTAAATTAGCAATTGGAGTGATATTGAGTCCTTCATTTCTATTTCTTTGTTAGGGATAACTTTCCCGGAGTGATTGATTGAGACCCGGCATACTCCGATAACTGTCATTATCGTCGATCAATGACAACTCCTGGTCGAAGAGTTACAGCTCGTCAGGCTACTCATCCACGAGCTCCTACCTCCTAATCTTCATGCTTTGGTTGTTGGTTACTGTCACACCTGCAGGCGCTTCCAACTGACCGATTGGCCAGTTCAAATCGAAGTAGTCATTGCTATTGTTACTGAAGCATTGATTTTTGAGCATGTAATAATCGAGTTTGGCCATCCCCCGCAAATATCTTATGGCAAGTTCCGTTTGTTCCCCTTCATGAAGAGGAGGCTTCAGCACCATTTCAACCTGCAAAGTTAATCTGGTCATCCGAGTTCCCATGGCATCTTGAACAGTCCAGATACAGCTGCTGATGTGCCCTCGTTTGGTGGACTAGGCTGGTGGGAATTCCTCAAGATCAATTGACCTATCAATGATGTAGATTGTATTGTTCTTACAGCACAAATGACGAAGGTATAGAAATTCAGTGGGAAGCTGCGATTGCATCCAATGCCGGTGCATCTGCTTACAAACCGTATAGTTGTGCTTGAAAACTCTGAGTTTCGTGTCACCTTTGACCACCTCACTGTTCCAAATGGGATAGTTGGCTGGTTCGATGATTCCGGGAACCACCACCGACTTGGGTTTTGATATGTTGAGGACCAACCGAAAGCAGTTTGGACGTTGAATGTGTTTTTGGATTTTATACGTTATGGAATTCTCCACCACAACGAAGGAGCGTTCGGAGGGTTCGTCGAGACTAACATTCCGCATGAAGCTCGACATGATCTCAAAGCATCGGTCTTCGATTGATTGTGATGCTGTGTATCCAATATGGAGCGACTTGTGCGCTGTTGGCGAGGATACTGTTTGAATGTTGGACACAGTTGAGAAGAACGGTTAGGTTTGAATTGAGCTGCGTGAATGTGGAGTATTGTGATGATTTTGAGATTTCGTCAGCGGGAGGCTAGTTGAAGGCTTTACCGGCCAAACTATGCTTTCTTTGACATCGGCAAGGATGTTGGATGGATGTTGACCATATGGCGGCCGATACAATGGAGTGGACCCTGCACTGGAAGCTTCCAATAATACTTCACTTTTTTTGCGCATACTTTAGTTTGGCAAGAAAACACGTTGGCTCTTATCGGTATCTCGAACACCCACTTCCTTACAGAAATTCTCCCAGGTCGCTTTGTTGATAGCCTGCTGAAAGGCTTCATAGCAGCTTTAATACCCCGGCTGCGTATCGAAGCCGATCTTAACCATGCGTGGGATATGCGGTTTGGTCGATTCCAATACAAACGCAATCTTCTTTTGGTTGTTCGATTTCCTGACGAGGTAGTAGTGCAGGTCAATGGAGGAATCATTGGTGCCAATCACAGTAGCATTGCAGCTGACAAAGTTTAGCTCAATCATACACTTGTGCCACCACCTTCTGATGATACCGTCTTTGATGTACACATCAAATCTTTTGGTGGATGTGCTTTATGAGACATGCATTACTGGCCGTTTTCGGTAGACCTCTACCAGAATGTTCACTGCACGAACGTACTCAGCGATCTTCTCAGCAAATGGCAAGCCGTAATAGCTCTCCATAAACTACTGGGTCAGGTTGAGCGATCGATACTTCTCGAGTTCCATCGACGACACATTCACATGCCTTGAAAAGTCTGTTGAGCTGGTTATCAGGTTCTACTCGAAGATGAGCATGTTTGAGATTGGGGTGGGTAAGCGTGGATACCGTAGTAGCAACCGTTTGGCGGCCTCGTAGTCAGCAATATCGGACATCCCAATCAATCTGTGTTATATTTAACAAGTAAAAACTCGCGGACTGACTGCTGTTTCGACGTTATAGGTTGTCTTTCTCCTGCGATCATCGATCTTTTATTTCCTCTTGGATGGTTCGTCGACTACGAATCTCTCGAGTCAAAAAACATACACTCTCGGTCAAGCCGTTCGCATAATATTCATCGTCGATGTTCATTCTTACCGACCAAGAGTTACAGAGAGTTGAAGAAATTAGATATTCATAGGCGCGGAGATGGTACGAGGAGATTAATGCAGCTCGGTCAAGAGTCCTACATTAAGTGCATCCGAACAGGCCTCGAAGTCGGCCTGTGCATCCGCTAGTTTCCATCAGAGCTCGTCGAGAAGGACAGCAAGCCCTACATTGAGCTCTCAGGCTACAATGCAAGCATTAATCCATTGATCCCCCGTCCAATAATCCTGGCACGAAGTAAGAAAGAACGGTTCCTGATCGAACCCTCGATCAACTCCTGTAGAGTACCTAAAGCACCATTCAGATCAGTTTTACCATGAAGAAGAGCGATGTTATGGATGAGCTCATAGCCGAAAAGCTATCGAAGATGCTTGCATCACGAGCTGAACGCTTCGACATCGTGAGGAGAAAGCCTATGCACATCTACAATCAAAACACGAAGAGCATTGAAGCCTATGACATTTCACTGTTGATTGAGGCACAGCATCTTGAGACCTACGACAAAGCCAAGCTGATGAATGTCATCGTGGATCAAATCGAGACTCTCGAAAGGGACCTCTCAGAGATCAAGCTCAACATCAATACGGAGTGCAGGGTGGCTGCGACCTTCTTCATCCGAGAACTTACCGAGGGTAAATGACCATTGAGTGAACGCCATTTACATGATGGAATATTTCCAACAGTCTCTGAGGGCTCCTATTAATCAGTTCTTGTGGATCCAAGTTGTTCGATCCAGAAGCATTTTAAAAATCAATGTTCGGTCAGCAGCAAAAGGACGTTCGCTCCAGCGAACAGCTCCCGGACTACGATGAAAGCCTCAGAAAGAAGGATTTCTTTCCCAAGATATTTCTCATCCCGTCCGAGGTGCGCCTTGAAAAAGGTATTAACTTCGTCGATAGTAGACAAAGGGTTGGTGGTCATCAAAAGAACCAACGAAACTCCTGACAAGTTTGAGGAAGAGGATGTTAAGGACATCCATATCAGCAGTTCGGGGCACCCAATATCAGACTCTAATAGCAGTCCAGCAGGACATGGGCTTCTGTCACTATTCAAGCAATCAAGTAAACGTAAGATTCGGTTGGCCATATGTGTATGCGTCTACAGTGAGCCAAAGCACATGTTGAAGTCGACGATAAAGGGAATTCAGGAGAGCTACAAACACTTTTACCAACAAGCAGGAATAATGCCTCACGAGATTGTTCTCGTGGTGATCTTCGACGGAATTGAGAAGATCAACAATAGCAAGGACCAAACTGAGAACATGATTAGCTACTTCAATGAGTGGGACTTGAAGAACGGGTTTCGGCACAAGCCGTATGGAAAGAGCGTGGAAGAATACATCAAGGAAGTGGAAGAGGACATATAAAACTACGACGATATCAGTGTATTCACGGAAAGAGAGCTAACTGATCTCAGAGGCAAGCTCTTCGAGACTCAGTACAATGAGTTCATGCGCATCAAAAAGCTGCAGGCAGAAATCGCATAGATTAAGCTACAGAAGGAAATCAAGGTAGACCAGCTACCAATCGACGTCTACAAGAAATACGAGCAGCTGGCCATGAACTATTGCATTGAGAATAATGTTGCCTGCACAGAGAGTCGGGATGGAGTTCAAGAATATCTCAGCACCAAAAGAGAACTGCGGCTGAAACTCATATTTGAAGCCGTGCGCTAAACTGATCTCCTATGCAGTCGCTATCTCGACTCTCGGAAGGATAAAGCCATTCTCTACCCCATTCGCACAGAAACATGCGATTTGGAAGATATCAAGAACAAACGGAAAGAAACCTTCAAGCCAAAATCAACTACAAGCCTTAACGAATAAGCCGAAGCAGAGAAGAAAGACTACCAATACATGTTCTTCTGTGTGAAGCATGCCAATGGAGGGAAACTCTCAAGTCATCTTCTCTTTTTCGAGGGATTTTGCAAAACTATTGACCCAGAGTTCTGCATTCTGCTTGATGTTGGCCTTAAGCCCAAGAAAGACGCGATCTATAAAATGTGGTCGTACATGGAGAAGAACAGCAAGTGCGGGGGAGTATGTGGGTACATGGGGCTCGATATCTAAAACCCAGCTGACGATCTAGGATACCGGGCTGACGGGTTTGATGTTGGAGAGCTGGATGCGCTAACCAAGCTAGCAGACATGTTCGTCAATCTTCAGCGAGCCCAACAGTTTGAGTATCACTTCGCCCATATGCTCGACAAGCCGTTTGAGGCTTGCTTCAATTACGTCCATGTCCTCCCTGGCGCATTTTCTGGGTACAGATGGAAGGCACTTCAAAGTGTGAAATATGCCAAGTCAAACGGAAGTGATGTCGAACAAGGACTGAGCGACCCGAAGAGCCCGATAACAGAGATTCGGAATATCTCGTCAGATATCAACGACGATGCCGCCCCACGTGAGAAAGTTGAGTAGAATACGCTAATGCAAAAGTACTTAAAGACTGCGATGAGCGAACAGTTGGAACTAAGTCTTGAATAATCCAACATGTACTTAGCTGAAGATCGCGTTATGTGTTTGGGAATTCATGCACTTGGTTACGATCTAGCCTATCTACCCGACGCTGAGTCGACTGTTGACCCCGTAACTTCCCTCACAAAGATGATGGGGCAGCGAAGGAGATGGATCAACGGAAGCTGGTTTGCCTTCGAGTATGTGTTTAAACATCGTGGTGAACGACCGACCTTCAGCTTTATCATCCAACTGCTCTACTACTGGTTGGTTCAACGAATCACATACATTTCAATTGCGCTGTTCTATCTATCGATGACGATGACAGTCTCCTCAGCAGTCCGCTAATACGTCGTTCCAGCCATTGAAAGGTTCTTTCACACTGGAGAGTCTTGGGAGTTGAGCAAATTTGCACTCGGAATATTCGATGTGAAATCTATCACAGGATCGCTCCCTGACATTATCAACTTCGTCTACATCATGATCATCGGAGGAGTGCTTTATCTCAGCCTCAGCCTCAACCAAAATAACAAAAGATTTTCAAGACTGTACTACCTAACAAGCTCGCTGCTGGGGTTCTACGGTTTATTCATCTTCGCACTGTTGGTGGTGGATATGGTGCAGATCATGAAGGACATCATTCACTGGGAGATGTCCAATACATTCATCATACCTGTCATCTACCTCAAGGTTATGATCCTATTTGTGTTTGCTGGGCACGCTCTCCCGATAATCTGGACTTTCAGCCCGAGCAAATGGATGGATATGGTGATGGCGCTTCCAAGCTACATATTTTACGTGCCCAGCTACATCAACATTCTGTTGCTATACTCCTTCTGCAGAATTGATGACCTTTCTTGGGGAACGAAGGGCTTGGAAGACGATATTGAAAGGAAAAAGAGTGAGGACTGGAGAAAAGAAAAGTATGTCTTTATCAGCAGGTTCGTCGTTATCAACGTGCTCGTTGCCTTTGTTATTAGCTCTGTCATCGACCTCCCGAAGGTACGGAGCTATGTTATCCTCATACTCACTTGCCTGGTGGTCTTCCTTCTCATCTTTAGGCTTGTATTCGCCATGATCTACCTGATCAAGTACCAACTCAAGAGCTGTTTTCTTCGGTTCTCCTCGGATGAGATAAACTTGAACATCCAAAATGGCAAGCATGTGCTTCAAGGCCTCCGGTTGATCGAGCGGCAGATCAAGTAAATCGAGAAACGAGAGACGAAGCTAAAGAAGGAGCAGCAGTTTAAGGAGCTAAAGAACTCCAACATCTTCGAGGGTTTGTCACTTTCACTGGTCGGTCCAAAACTTAGGAATCGAATTACGCAGCATATCATTGATAATAATGTGCTGCCAAGAGCGGAGCTCACCGCGGTTCGAAGCCGGAAATACCGGTCACGAAAGAAGACGACACTTAAAAACAAACTGAACGTTATTGAGGAAGTCAGCAACGAGAGCGGCGGCGATACATGCCATTTCGGTGACTCAACCTTCAGCTAGAGCAACAATGAAAATTTCAATGGAGTCTTCGTTGGCAGACCAAAGCAGCCAAGCGATGTTCAGCAGACCAGTCGAACTGAGCTGAGTGAGCGTCTCAGAAGATTGAAAAAGACGAAGGGCCTTGAAAACTGATAGTAGTTGGTGGGTAAGTGTTTTGTTTGAGGGTCGGGCAAGGAAAACACTATGGGACTCGAATTTAAAGTGTGCTGAGTGCGATGAACTAAATTATAATTTTGAATGTTCAGTGCCGCCAATCCCAATTGAAATGGGGTATCCTACAAATAAAACCAATCGTTTCTGTGGCCTGTCGGTTTTTTAAATCCTTCCTCATCGGTCCGTGGGCCTCCTTCTTTAAATCGAGGCGAATCTTGCAATAAATATTATTTAAACTCGTTCAACAGTGCATGCTTCCCAACGTGTACGCTTCAGGGCTAGCACATCAAGGCCCTACCTTCAATGGCGTCATCCCTCCCCCACCAAACGGCTTCGGTGGAGCAGCAATTGGCGTTCCCTATCCTGGTGCTAACACCTTCGGCGGTGTTGGAGCCACCACGACTATTCGAACCTCTGCTGTGGAAGTTGGTCAACGAACTCTCAGTCCAATTCCTGGAGGAGTTCAGACTTTCGGTGGAAGGACTGGCTCGCCCGTCTTAAGCGGAGGATACGTGGGAGGAGCAGTCACGGGTTCTGTCGGCCCACACGGAGGTGCCGTCATT